>Ga0126342_10013121_pt1 | contig 14719 bp, 13 predicted proteins | sample Cyp1metagenome_FD_92528 | JGI IMG/M metagenome (GOLD analysis project Ga0126342, IMG submission 92528) | Coral microbial communities from Lord Howe Island, Old Settlement Bay, Australia - Cyphastrea 1 metagenome | ecosystem: Host-associated > Invertebrates > Cnidaria > Coral ... | reverse complement strand
GGGGGGGGTACTAAAATGACTAGCAATCTCCTGAAGAATCAGGTAACGGGGCTGGCCGCCCTCCCCTTTACTTCGTAAAGTAAAACTCAAGGTAGCCCCTCTGGAGCTACCTTTCGTGATTTGTATGCCAAATTCCAAACAGATTGATTTAAAAATAAAACGCGCAAAAAAGTATGCCAACCTTCTTTCAGTTGTATGGTTTTCTTACCTTTCCCGTTTTTTTCGGGCTGCGTTGAAGTCAAAGTTGGTGTTCCTGGTGTTCCCAGACTTGAGGACCTGAAGTTTTTGTGACCGAATGAATTGGCAATCCACTGTATTTGTTGTAGGTTCTTTGGCATGCCTTAAGATAGTCCCCAAATAAGGCTGTTTATTTAGGTGCCTAGATTACCCCCTTGGCGATTTATGCTTGAATGTTCAAAGCATGCAAGAAACAATGTGACTTCAAGACCAGAATTCTTTTGAGGTCCCCCAAAAATTCCAAAAATGACTGCATACTAAAGTTACTAAAGAATGACTTACATCTGTGGTCACTTGCGGCTCAGACCTGGTCCCAACTAGGACACCAAGATGCTCAGAAAATACTGCTCCATCGGCCAAGATGTACTCATTACGGGCTTCTCAGGTGGATAATTCCTTGGCGGAGGCATCAGCATTCATCATCCCTAACACCGTACTGATCACGATCGTCACTTCTGCCATGATCCTAGAGACAAGCGGAATTTGTGCCAGGGCTCATCCGCCACGCAGCATAGATGATCGTGGAGAACACTGGCAGTCCCTCGCAGAGCGACGCCACTGCTTTGCAGTGGTATCGATTCCACTTGTCCTGCGCTGAATCCTAAGCCTTGATATTCTTTTGACGATGATGCCGAAATAATCCTAAAGAACCCAGCATAAGGAGCCTCCAAAGCAATTCCGATATGTCAACGTATGGGATGTGACCAGTTGTAGATGATGGTGCAAATGCCACAACCAGCAGGGTTCTCTCCCCGTTAAATGGGATGAAACCAATTCCAAGTGGTAGCACGGTCCACCAGTCCTGACTGCCTGTCTCGTGATGATTCTTGCGTTCCAAGTATTGATCCCAGGCCAGCAAAATAATGACGCCTTGCATGAAACCTCAAGCAGCCACTGACGTCACACCAAAAATGCGAATATAAATGATACAGACCAGATTCCCAGTAGATCCCCTGGCTCTTGGATTCTTGTTCGTACCCTTTTTAAGTGCTAGAGAAGCACGAGGTTTGTTTATTTTCATACCTATGAAATTTGCATGAATTTGCTGGTGCCTGAAGTTTGGTATTTTGACCCATACCCTCGAGGGCACCCGTAGGTATACGTTGCTTGACGAAATGCTGTGGTTTGGCTAAGCCAAGACACCCAGAGGTATGGAGAGGACAGCTCTCCTTAGGCAGCGCTCATTTGTTGGAGCAGTTGATGATTTTCACTGGATGGCGCGTTGAAGTTGTTAAAAGAACCGGATGGTTCAGTACTTGCATGTGACCAAGGTGGGCTGAGGGTTCAAGAAGCTTGATCCACGCCAGTATGGTTGTCACAGGGCTGTCCAATGTCCGGCATGACATAGAATGACATAGATTGCTGCGTGAGGATCTAGCTGTCAATCTAGGAAACTAACCAAACCTCAATGTAATCTAGTTCAATCTGATCTGCTCCAAAGACGGAAGCTGCAGCTTACCCAAGCTGTATAATCTGATGCAAATCTATTCATGCACATTTATTTCTACTTCTGTCTTAAAAAACATGGTATTTCGCCATCGCAGACCAAGCTGCAGTAGAAGTGGCTGGTCCTTCAGGGGCAATCCCCATGGCCACTGCAGCTGTGTAGGCTCTGCCCCCCATGCAGCATGAGTGCCTCATCCCGGCAGGTCAGGCTGGGTCAAACACCATCATCAACCATCCGTCCGAGACCCGAAAATTCGCCAATTTTCGTGGAAACAAATCGTCCAACCCCCTATCTAATAGGGGGTCCATGTGGGGAAGGGTCATATTTTAATCACCATCCTCATACAAATGGATATTGTTGGTGATATTCCCATGACATCAAAGTGATATCCAGATATATCCAGGTTTTCCTGTTAAATCACCGTATTGAAAATCCTTTCAAGTTCCAACAGCCACTGAGTCCGGCCCAAGTTGCACACCAAGCCTGACAGAATGATGGGACCGCTTACAAACAACATCCTGCAGCTGCACGAGGGACGGGTGGGGAGAGGCTTCAATCCTGGGGCTCTATCAGATCCCTGCAAATTTGCTAGAATTGACAGAATTGAGTGGGATTTCCATTTACTGTGAGATTTTAGCCCATTTCATGCTGGACTGAGGCTTTTACCCCCTTTTTTTTGGAGCCGATACAGCCTCAAAACAGAACACGAAGGCTGAGCCTCGAAATTTTGATGGGAATCCCAAATGGCCAAGGACCACGTGCAAAAAAGCGTCAATTGGTGATTTGCGCCGTAGAGAAAATCGATCAGCGTGGCCACATCTGCCTTGTTCGGATTCACTTGAGATTCTTTGCTCACTTCACACAAGCATGTGCTTCTCAAATTTGGGACCAGTTCAAATACTCGTGTGTTCTCGACTCAATTCTGTTCAACTTGCAAGGCACCGAGTGTATGATGTGCAGGGCCCCTCCTTCGTCATAATTACAAAGGGGACAGCAACCTATGCTCAGACTTATTCAGAGGATACTGGCTAATTGCGAAACAAATGGTTGTTTTAGTTGCAGAAAAGACACTCTTACATTGCGGAAAAACATGAAACACTTTCGCGTGGTTAACCAGGGTATACCCTCTGTCTTGACATCAGCGTCATCAGTCACCAACCACATTCTGCTACGAGTACCATCTGGCCCGACCTTCGAAGCTTTTGCATCGCTTGACCCAGCAAAAGAAAGATCCAGATCTTGATGAACCCGTGGAGTATTGAAAGAACATCCTGTTGAAGATATGGGTATGAGTTACAGTAAGATTTTGTACCCCAATACTTAGATGGTTAATATTGGTTAATGTTAAAAATGTACTAAAATATCTGGTCCCCTGGATCTTAAATTTTGACCCATTCCCATGTTTGAGAATAGGCTGCCTGTCGTAGCAGTTTCACCTGGAAGTCTTTTTGCCAAGGTGCAAGTAAGGCCAGGACCTTGACAAAGCTTGGTTTAGCGACCGACTGCACTGCCATGATAAGGCTCTATGGGCCATGGGCCTATGGGTCAAAATCAGGTTGAATTGGGGCACATGTTAGGGGAAACCATAGATTTTGAACTATCAAATGCACGGATTTTCTGTACATATTTCCTTGAAATAATTCTGGGATGCACACAATATCGCTCAGTTATTCAAAAGCATTCAAGCCCTAGATGCCAATTTTGCTGCCAATTCACCCACCAAAAACGTCGCAAAAATTTAGGGAACCGCCTCCTTACCTCCCAGCATCTCCCAGCGTTCACGTCGAGAGGCGTGCAAGGTCAGAAATCCCACCAGCCGCCGAAAAAGATTCTGTCCTCCTTGTTCCAAGCAGTCTCCCACAGCGTTGCTATAGGATACTATAGGTGATATTCAACAGTTGGGTACCAATGGACCCAGCCACAAAATGCTTGTCATGTCTCGTGGCGTATGAATATGTACAGAGACACTTACCAACCCCTTGCATCAGGCCATCTTCCGTAGCTGGGTCTTTCAGCTTTGGTCAGACCGTCAACCAGAACTCTCGGGGCCTTCGGAACTCATCAAATTGCAGAGGTTACCCTCTGGTAAACTAACATAGCTATGGAAAATCACCATGTTTAATGGGAAAATCCACTATAAATGGTGATTTTCAATAGCTATGTTAGTTTACCAGAGGTTAATGTTTGGCATCGGCTTGCAAATGTTTGGCATCTCTAGTTACTCACCACCACAGCCAGGAGTCCATCTCCCTCATCGGCTGTCGAAGTTGGAGAGGTGAAAGAACTTGTGGTGCTCTCTCTCTCCCCTGATGGGATGGGATGAATGGGGTCTGGTCATCCCACCATCATTAGGGAGTCCTTATAATGGGTTCATGGGGGGATAACCAAGGTGAATTTGCCGGAATCTGAGCCGACTGGCCGCCGGAAAAACCCTCACAGGTTGATTAAATATGATTAGAAAACATAAAAACAGAAAGCCTGTAGCCTGTACCTCATCCTTGTCAATGGCCATTTCAGGAACCTAAACCGGAGGTACCTACCATATATAAGGCCTATTTTTCAGGCCTAAATTTCAGGGAATATCTCCACAAAATATGGCCAAAAATATGGTACTAACGTACCTCCATCAATTGGATCCTGAGTCATTCCCATTGACTGAGTTCAGGATGTCTTTTGGGACATGACATCACCAATGGGTGTCGCTGGTGTCGATCTGATGCTGCCCAAAGACTTTTTTCCATGGCGTCAGCGCCAGGGATCGACTTGGTGACCTTTGCCTCTAAATCCTGGTGTAACTATGGGGAAGAGTGTTGACATTGCGAATCTTGTGAACGAATATCCTCTAAAATTGATTTCCAAAACCATTTTAGAGGCATCCATGAGCATCCCCTTTCATGTCCTGCTGGTAGTGAAAATAGTAGTATGTACAACTCGCGGCAGTTGGTAGGCTGCTTGGCAGCAGGACTGCATGTCTTTCAACTAGCCGTTGTTCCCTGATAGTTATGGCCTGGGGAGCCGGTAATATTCAGCAGTGGTCGCATCCCAAACAACTTAAAATATCCGAGTATACCATGTACTTGGAGGAGAGGTTCCATCGGGGTGAAGGAATCAAGTGATCAGTTTTGCTGCGAAAGTCATTTTGAAACTGACCTAATTATCCTCGGCTCGCAGTCTCAGTTTCTAGACCTGAAAGCCAAAAGTTGCGGAGGCAAGCAAGGCTAGTTGTTTTTCAAGCCCAAAGAGAATGAACTTATTTCAATTATTCGAACATCTCAAATGTCCCGGGTCCCCAGGATCTCGAAAGGATTCACTGGGAAACCACTTACAGTAGCAAGCCTTGGAGTCATGAAAACAGTACAAATGCGCACTCTGTACAGCAATGAAGCAATATGCTTCCTGTGCGACTACGGCTTCCAGTAGCAAACCTAGCTGCTGAGAGGCTATGTGAAAAGAAAACAGAAGGAAGCAAACAAGCCGGCAACCTTCTTCGAATTGGTGGCTGGCTTTGCCAGATGTAGATGTAGAGTCAAGAATTTCAAATGAAAACCGAAAACTGAATGTCAGCGGATATGTCAATAGCGATGGAAAGTAGCTATAACATGCTATAACATGCTATAACAGCTTGCTTGGATGATTCCAAGATGATCCACAAATTGGGACTCAACCACAAGCCTTTCCCATCCTTTCCCGTTGACGTCGCCTTGGAATGATCCAGTTCTCCAATATGGCCTCGGATGCCGCATGAATTGATAGGGCTTCTTCCCGGTCACATCCAAGCGATCCAAGAGCTGCCTCTACTTGGACATGGGCTGGACATGTCTAAGAAATATGAAATCTTATGAAATCTTATGACTACCCAAGAAGAATCCATCACTTTATCCTCCAACTTTCGTGCAGGAAACCAACTGTTGAACTGTGCTTTTTTTGTCGTTTCGAAATCTGAAACATTACAAAAATGGGATCATCATGTTCCCCATTTTTTACTGGCGATAAGATGCGTTTTTGCCCACCATTTTCTCCAGCACCATCAAGTGACTATCTTCCATGCGAGTGCGCATGCAGAACTTGTAGGTTTCCTCCTCTGGGATATCCTCAAATGGCGAGTCGACGAGGCGTCTATCAATGGTTTCCATTCCTCTGTGGGTTTAGACATTTTATTGGAAAATCTCCATGAGTATTTATAGAATTTTATAGAATTTTTATAGATATTTATAGTATTGACATAATATTGACATTGTATTTACCAGTCATTTTCATGAGGGTAAATATTGCAGACCCCCAGGTCTAACCTCTGGGAGATGTGGCTGAGAAACTCTACCATCCAACTTCAGGGATCACAAAGTCAAGACGCTGGAGTCAAATATGAGTTATGATAGTTATAATATAGTTATGGTCCTCCAACCGTCCAACTATTGCGATTTCTTATAAAAAGGTATGCGCAAGAATTGAGTACTGTACAGTACCCTGGCCTACTAGGTTTGCAGACTCTGTATCAATTGTGTGATGGCCGTCGTCTAAAATGTGGAAGCAAGACATGAAACAACCCTGCTTCGTTCTATGGAACACATCAGTCTGGGAATATCAATCCTGCACTCTTAGAGTCTCTAAATACCTCCTCTGGGTTGCCTTCTTAGTCCTCAGGCTTGGATAGCTCAGAGTCTGGCACAGAGTCGAGACCTTTCTTCAGTACCCCCGTACCCGAATTCGCTGGGCGAGGGTCGAACATGGCTGACAGTTCCGGGTAGTGAAACTTGTAGTCGTTGGGGAAGGTGAACCTTGGCTGATCGACTCCCATCTGGGTATAGGCTCACCTCTGGGCAGATAGGCAGTTCCTGGTAGTCTGATGAGTCTCCCAAAACTGAGCTCTCAAATATAGGGACAGGGATAGGCCCCGGATAGTGGATCCATGTGGATCCTATGAAGGGATTCCATTGGCATCGATGAATCCTTCAACATTATCCAACATTATCCAACTGGTGTTAGCGATATTTCAGAGGAACACCCCACGTATCCCCACATCATCCCACATCTAGATAGTAACGTGATAGTACCTTCATGTATCTTCGACCATTCTTCAGAATGTCGCTTGAATCAACTCAGCGCTGCCACTTCCTTCATGGGATGATGGGATGCCAAGTGGCTGAATCGCATTTCTCTCGGCATCCGAATAGCCGTTCTTCCACATCACTGCCTGTGGCCAGGCCGAGAAGGCCCGAGAAGGGACTGTGGACGAGCTCAAAAAAGGACTAATCCCAGGAACATTTACCCGGTAAACCCAAAATGTCAACATAAAATGTGTTTAAAGGACACCATCAACTGTTGGAAAACTCCTGAATTTGTGCCTGGTGAGTCAGAACGATCCTTTTTGGGTGGGGATGAATTGAGCATTCCAAATCCACTGGCAAGGGGCGAGCAATTCCTCCGCGGTGATATAGACGTCACTCTCAACCTCGCAACCGGCTGCCCAGAGATGAGGACTCAAACCCCTGGGCTATCGGGTAAAGCCACCAAAAAAAAAAACAGATATGAACCAATTTCTTCAGCAAAGAGAAATTCAGGAGCAACAAATGATTTGGGGATAGGCGGGATAGAATGCAATGATAATTCAGAAATGACAGAAATTTCTGGTCGGATGTGCTGGATGATTAGTATCCTTATGAGCCAACCCTCAAAGGAATGTCCATAACTTACAGCTGGTATCAGCTGGTCAGCTGGTCATTTCAGGTGAAACGCTTCGATGCACCACACCAGAGCTGTTCAGCTCTAGCTGCCTGCGTGGAGAATGCTGAGGTCATTGACCATGAACTTTGACACGTGGCTTGATTTGATCCCTCTCATCCGCAGATATGGGGATGTGTCAAAACCTTGTACCCCTGGTGAACATCAAAATAGCTGGTAAATGGATGTTCATCCCACTAAAAATGTATCTATAGGTATTGACCCATATCCATATCGTTCAGTTGAGCCTAGATTCCTAGATCCCACACCGCCTCTCTCAAAACGAAGGAATGCCAAACCCTTGCGATGTCCTAAACTTCGGGACCAAAACAAACAGTGAATCACATTGCAGGGGAAGAAATCGCTTCCCGGAAAAATCACATTGCAAACCAAAAAAAAACACTTGGCAAAACTGCCCCCAGGGCCAACCGTTGGCCAATCCTTGGCCATTCACAGCCCAGTGGCCACCAGCCCCGTCTTCGCACGCTCCAAGAAAGCCTTGAAGGCCTCAGCGCGGCCCTCCTGGTCGGTGACCACCTGGCGGTCCGACTGCGGTCCAAGGGGGATACTGGGGATACTCAAACAAGATCTAACAAGCTATTCATGAGTACTGTATGTTTAAATGTAGTATGTTTAAAAGAGGAGTCTACTTCTGGAGAGTATGTTTAAAAGAGGAGTCTACTTCTGGAGAGGATGTTTCATTTTTTTCTATCCAATCTCGTCGTCTACAGATTCAACAGTTCTCTCTGATGTTGTGCTAAACGATCTCACTTGTCTTGTCATGCGCTACAAACACATCCAAAGCTGTGCGTGTCTCCGGTGTTCCTGGTCTCAAAAAAGAACAAGTACGAAAAATGAAACGGAAGAAACTCCGGCTGCGTGAACAGTGGCATATCAAAGCACCTGCCCAACTTGTAGAGAACATTCCATAAATCCACCTTTTTTCCCCTTCATCCACTCCCATGCCTTCAGGTAACGCAAGAAGAGTGGCACTTCCTTCGTAAAACTATTGAGGTGGTCTCGTTCCGGCAGGGCCACCAAGAAGTCATCATAGTCCACCTGAGTTCCGGCGCAATAAAGGGGTCCCCTGGGTCACAGTTCCAATAGCATTTCCTCTTGGATGTGCATCTCGTGTCCTACTTTAGTGCTTAATGATCCATATCAAACTGAAAAAATCCCACAGAAAGCAAGATCAAGAACATCATTTTTTGAAAAAAAGCTTGTATTTCCATGTATTTCCATGGTCATGCACCACTTACCTAGGGATGCAAATAGCTGGGCATCCGCACTCCATCCTTGTAGGGCTTCACAATGTGATACTTGGTGATGTGGGCACCTGGAAGGGCATGTCCCATCTGCAAATGTCACCTCTATGCCTCTATGAATCAACAAATCGACTCAACAAAATCATGGCGCTGCACTCATTGCCTGTCAAGACGGGCAGTTTCACCTGGTTTTCAGTGTAGGACCTACTTAGAATGCGCTTAAGACCCCAATGGTGTGACCGTCACACCCAATTCCCACGGCACTTCACCCCGTGAAATCATCAGCATCTCTGATGGCAGCTGGTGCCCTACCAGGGTTACCAGGCGACCTCCGGGACTTTGCAACACGGGCAATGACCTCAAAACGGGGAAGGTAAAACCCTGCGGATTGAACCGTCGACGACGTTGGGGGATAGATCTGAAAATGTGCTTCGGACCCGAGAACAGGGGATTACTTCAGAAATTGGGCATGTTTATAAACCCAACGATTATATAATATAAGGGTGTAATGGCGGCATAATATCCATAATATAAATATATATATATGAGGTTTGAAAATGGTTTAAACAGTATCTGTTGGATCAGAAGAAAAATGGGCACCAAGTTTTGGTTTGCACAACTGCGTTTTCCGGGAACCCTAAGTTGCATCCTGAAAAAGAATGCTGCCCATAATGCCCATATGTTCCCGGTCCCTTTCATGAGACAATTTGAGGGAACATCTGCATGTGTCCCAAAATACGATAAGCGCAAAATCGTAAATTTAATGGTTGATCATCATCTATTCCGATTCCATGTTCATCTGGGAAGAATGGCAGCAGTTCGCGTTTCTTCCCCTAGGCTGCCGGGCACATTCCAAAAAGCCCGCGCATTCTTGGCCACCACTCCTTGGCCCGTGATCAGCATCATCCAAAAACTCCCCAACAAATCCTCAGGTCTTTTGAGATCTACCCCAGTTTTTAAAAGGTTTTATATGGTTTTATATGTGTTTTTCATAATACAGCAAACGTACTGGTATATCAAGAAAGATTGGCTGCTCTTCGTTCACTGATGCTGGGATTAGGTTGTTGATAGAAGTTTATGGTCTCAAGCTACCGCACTTTTGTAAACGTTATAATCAATGATTGTGGGATGTCAGGATATCCCAACATTAACATCATCTCTTACTGGGGGCGCAGTTGCAGTTGGGGTTTTTCGTTGTACGACCATGGTTGTACACAACCCCCAAAAGTTGGCATACACTCTCAATAGCTATGGCCGTTTATTTGCCTGCTTCTTAAACGAGCTGCATCTACATCGTGCAGGGGTATATCCCACATGTCTCAGCTAGAACTAGGACAACGGTGCATAGACGGCCGTGGCGTTTTGTGAGTTTCAATGTACTTCGGCACTGTTTGAAGTACACCGTTAAAGTGGTTTTTACATGCATCCAACTTTTCTTGTTTTGACAGTGGTTTTTCCATGCTACAAGTACAGTTGCAAAACATGTAGTCTTACCACAACGAGGTGTTAATTTTCAGCGTTTTTGGATTTGACGCAGCTAATTCGGTTCCGCATGTTTTGTTCTTCATGGCGTGGGTAACAGCAGTTCTTCGAGCTTTGCTAGAAATTTCTTGGGTGTTGTTGTTCCAAGTAGGCTTTCTCTCCAACACCATCTATACATATATATACATATACATTATATACTCAGGAACACTGGGGAGCATCTTGCTTTGCCCTTTGTCTTTGTACTTAGGGCACATTGGCTTTGGCAAAAAAGCCTTGAAAATTTTGCCAAGTTCTCTCTAGCATCTGTGTCCCTGCAACGTTGGAAACATTTTTCCAACGAACAGGACATACCGAACTGAAATTGTTAACTTGAGGAGTATATCTGTGGAATTGCAGGAGAACGTATCCAGGGCAGCATGCGTGTGAGCACGCACAGCACATGACGTTATTAGCCCCACCCCACCCACCCCACCCAACCCACGTGAAGATATGCTCAGCTGGCATGATGCATCCGTGGAATTGCAGGAGACGGTACACTAGGCCAGCATGAGTGTGAGAACGCAAAGCACATGACGTTATTAGCCCCACCCCACCCCACCCATGTGAAGATATGCTCAGCGGGCATGATGCATCTGTGGAATTGCAGGAGAACGTACACTAGGCCAGCATGTGTGTGTGAGAACGCAAAGCACATGACGTCATTAGCCCCACCCCACCCCACCCTACCCCACCCCCCTCCAGAATGTACAAAAAACTACAAAAAACGCACGGCCGTCTACGCGCCGTGGGCCAACTACATTGTTAATATTATCATTACGTCTTGGAATTGTCATCATTATTCACTTGACCTGCGTCAAACACCTAGTTGCGAACTGGTTCTGCTTGTTTATAGTTATTGCAATAATGGACTGTATTGATCCTTTTTCAATAGCTTGGTAGAACACCAACACATAGGTTTCCTGAAATGGGGGTACCCCCAGATCATCCAAGTCAATTAATATTGAAATTCATGGTGACTTGATGTGACTTGGGATCCCCCAGTTTAGGACACCTTCATATTTACGATAAACCAATGGGTTTTAGTTCCACCACTCACTTAGGAACTGGGATGCACCCCACTCCAAAAAACCCGACGCCAAGCAGCTCTTGGCGCCCAGCGCACGGAAGGCGTGTGAGGCCTGGGCTGTGGGCCATAGGTTTTTCGAGGTTGGGATGGCACCGAAACATATCCACTTGGGGTTCTAGGGATTACGGAAATTTAGGGCTGATGAAAATATCATTCAACCCTTTGGGGTTTGATATGGTTTGATTTTCCTCCCACAACATCCCACAACTAATTATATCTCATGCTGGTGGCTCCAAATGTTTCTGCTTGAGCACCTCTCACCTAAGGTGGTTTTTCAAACTGAAGGACGCACCCAAACGGTAACTCCCATCCCATCCAACTAGACCCTGAAAAACGGGCTGGATCAAGTGCAGTAGTCAATGGTCGAAACACCAAAGATGCCTCTTTCCTCAGCCCAACAAAAAATTGGGTGTTTGGGACTTTGAACATCTTTAAACACACCCATTGGCTGGGGATGTTTTTGGGACCTGGAAGTTATCCATTGGGATGTCTCGATGAGGCCACCACAAGCATCTCCTTGGCTCTGCCTGATGGAGGAGTTGAAATGTTCACTTGCCCACCGATTGCATCTACATGGAAACGTCAAACACTAAGAATGATACATAACAATAACAATGACACTCGAAATCACAATAAATGAGACAGCAATAATCATAACAATTAAACAAACAAAAAACACATATAATGACTAACAACATAGACATAGATCAATAAAGTACATAATTTAACAAATGATAACAATGGCATACCATGGCAATTCCGTTTGACCCATCCCTGCATGACATCCTTGTCCGATGCACCTTGCCCAGCTCGCAGGGCTTGGCTGCAGCTTGGAGCCACAAAAGAGCAGCGTGCGGCGTGCGCATGGACTGTGTTCTTTTATATAACTGTACCGACCATCCGATTGAGGAGATTAGATAATAATTAGATATATTATGAATTATTATGATATATTGAAGATGATTCATCCGGACATATTCAAGATAATTCATCCGGGTATCTTTTGTATGAACTATCCAATTTAGGGGCTGCCCAATGACATCAACTCATACCAAACTCTGGATACACAATCAATACTCCATTTTCAGAGATTCACTGCACTGGCTGCACAGCTGCTTTATTGCCATGGTGAAAAGTCTGTCACCGCACTGTAGGTCCAACAACTGAACAAAACAATTCAAATCCAACAATTTGTTAAAAAGGCGTTCAATATACCAAGAAACATCAAGCAACCAGTACGAGACAATATGGTTTTGTCTCAAATTTCCCCAATATTGTTTCGGTATCATGGACAAACCTTCGACATACCAACCTGGAGCGGATCCAAAACTCTTGGAAGTTGGACCCCAGCGGCTCATTCTCAGCGCTGCGCGGTTCCGAATTTCAGTTGCGCCCCCAGAGTTGTTTCAGGAACCTCAGGAATTGCCGCAGGAAAACACAGGTGATGCAGTAATTATAGAGTTTGTACACTCAATTAAGCTTCTATATATATAGATTATAGATCTACTTCATCCGGACCTTGCCCACCTCTCCAAAGTCCTTCGTGTTTTCACCCGCACCTTCACCCTGTGCCGGCCCTGTGCCCATGCGTAGCCCCTGGCCCAATATGACCCACCTCAATGGGACGTCCCGAAGGCTGAAAAGGCATCAATCTCGACCTGTGGCCCAGTGCCCAAAGGTGTGTTACCTCTGGAATACGGGATAGGCACGTATCAGAACTCAAGTATACTCAAGTCCTTTCCTTTGATGAAATAAGATAAAATAAGATGAAATATATAAGATCATACGCAAAGGGTGCCCCAAGGTATGCCCCTCTGTTTATACCATCACAGCCACCTTGGAGGTGCCATCCATGGGGGCAGTGTAGAAGCCATTTCCCTCGGCGTCAAACATCACTGGATCTCCATTGGGAGCAAACTGAAAACCAAGCCTGTCATGGAACCATGGAATTGGAACCAGGCTGTTGGAAAAGGTGAAGTAATGATAGTAATGTGAATTATAAATGAATTATATGTGGAATTCTGTTGACACCCCGTTGTTGTGAGCAGTCTCGCTTGGACTATCATGCTCCAACCAGACATGCCGTGATCAATTTGGATTTTCCAAGATCTGCTCGGATTCCCCACTGGAGGATTCGGATTTGGCGGCGGACCGGCCTCAGTGATTGCGAAGCCTTGAAAGATTCTCAAGAAGATTCCCCCAAAACTAGGGAACTATCCAAAACTATCCAAAACTATTCAAAACTCATCTTCTTTCGCATCACAGCTCTGAAGGCGCACAAATTCGAGTAACCTGAAATTCAGCTCAAATCGAACTGAAACTCGCCTAAGGCCATCTGAGGCATTCTGAGGCCCGAGGGTCGTGCGGATGAGAAGGAGTCCAATGCATTTCGCATTGCTTGCGCATGTCCATCGCCACCTGACATGCTGGGTGCTGGGCACATCTGGGCACCAGCCGGCAGGATAAGCTACTTGAAACCTCTTGAAATAACATCGGACTGCAAAGAAGTGGATACTTGTCGTGGCCGGTAAGCCCCCTGCCCTGGTGTTATTCCATGCTTGCTTGTAACCACATGATTACTCACCAGTATACTGGAACAATCCTTCAAGCTGTACTTGCAAGTCGTGTCTGTCAATCATCCAAACCGGTTGCCAATCCAGCCAATGAAGTTTAGGACAGGTTTGGGACAATCAAAGACCACCTGTATCTCCACATATCAAAAGGCGAAGAGGTACATAGCAAATCATAGTATCATACAGTTGCCTCTAGGCCCATGCAATGTAGAGTTTTGTCAAACATTCCACCAATCAAAAAATGAAGGTCTCTTCAACCATCGCCGGGAGTTGCTGTGACGTACAAAAATATGAGTTAACTGGGGATCAATTTTCCACTTCTGAATCGTGACATTTAAAGCCGCCAGCCATGGTGCTCTCCAGTTGTAAGTTGGTTTATTAACCCATCTAACTGTAGAAATACCATGATACATCTGCCGCAAAACCCTAGTTGATCTACTTACGGACCAACCTAGCTAACTATGTTTTATACCACCTTGTATGACCACAGTATACACATATATAGTCATCAAAACCTGACTGAAATGGGAATTGTTTTGAACATCCCGTATTCTATCTACTCCAGGATGATCATAAATTATATGTATTGTGTGTAACTTATATATCATATTATGTATGCCTATATGTATAAATATATATATATTATTATTATATTATATTATATTATATTATATTATACTATATTATATTATACTATATTATATTATGTTATGTTATATTATATTATATTATGTTATATTGTATTATATTATATTATACTATATTATATTATACTATATTATATTATGTTATGTTATATTATATTATATTATGTTATATTGTATTATTATTATATTATATTTATATATTATACTATATTATATTATGT
>Ga0126342_10013120_pt1 | contig 14720 bp, 9 predicted proteins | sample Cyp1metagenome_FD_92528 | JGI IMG/M metagenome (GOLD analysis project Ga0126342, IMG submission 92528) | Coral microbial communities from Lord Howe Island, Old Settlement Bay, Australia - Cyphastrea 1 metagenome | ecosystem: Host-associated > Invertebrates > Cnidaria > Coral ... | reverse complement strand
CTGGCATACCTTCTGGCATTCTATCTGGCATATCTTCTAACATTCTATCTGGCATATCTTCTGGCACTCTATCTGGCATATCTCATGGCATTTTATCTGGCATATCTTCTGGCATTCTATCTGGCCGTTGAGGTCCAGCGGTGCACACTGAGCTGGGCAGGTCCCAGGTTGAAGTCCAGCGGTGCACACTGAGCTGGGAAGGTCCCAGATTGAGGTCCAGCGGTGCGCACTGAGCTGGGAAGGTCCCAGGTTGAGGTCCAGCGGTGCACACTGAGCTGGGCAGGTCCCAGGTTGAGGTCCAGCGGTGCACACTGAGCTCGGAAGTTGGCAAAGAGCTTGGCGAAGAGTTGGCAAGGCGGAAGTGGAGGTGGAAGTTGATAGACATGGTCGAGGAGACACTGGAGGAGGAGGCGGAGGAGGAGGAGGAGGAGGACGAGCTGGCCGAGGAGGAGGGGAAGGAGGAGAACAACTCTGATAAAATCTAAGAACCCTCACCTGGCAGGTGGGGAATAATTAATTTTCGAAATGGATGGTATATGATGGTATTATAGAGCAATTAAACAGGACCAACATTCGACTTTCGTATGCAAAGTGGTACCCCGTTTCCACACTTTTTAATCGGGTAAACCATGCGAACATCTTATAGATGTAGCTCATAAACGATCAAAAAGGACTGCATCCACTGCTAAGAACCATTGGATTCACCATTCAAAAACCAGCAAAAACCATTGGATCAACGATTAAGAACCAGCAAAAACACGGGATTCACCATCTTTCAGGCCCATCAAAACCACTGAATTGACCTTTGTTTCAAACCCATTAGAACCCATTAAACATCATTAAAACCATTAAAGCTCATTCAAATTCCACTTTAAAACTCATTAAGATCCCTTCAGTAAACCAGGTCCGAGGGGCCCGAGATGCCCGCATCCCTGCTGCGGTCCGAGCGGCGCACAGCGGTGGTGTCGGAGCAGGGGGAGATCAGTGCTGCGGCGGTTAGACGGGGAAGATGGGAAGACCATGGAAGACCAGCTGGGTGTTGAAAAGATCTTGTTTATTGTTGTTTAATGGAGCAACACCTGGATTGAAAATTGAATTTTCATGACTTTTCACTACATGGAAATGTTGGATCAAAATGGATTAAACATGATTAAACTGAGAGGGATAGATTTGAATTATAGTCATATATAGTCGTTGAATTGTCAGGAAATCCCGGTGAAGATTATTTCCCGGGTTTCACGGACCCATGGAGGATGCTAAACGCTGGAAGCACACCCATGTGATATTCACTGTTGCATGTTAGTAATATCTTGTTCACATGGTGGATATTGCATGTCTGGAGCTTGTGGCAAAGCCATTAAAATGTGTTTGAGATGAGCGACTTGGTGACCCCATAGACTGGGATGACTGGGATGGATATACGGTGTTGAGCTTTTCCTTGCATATCGCAAGTGGCCCAGAGACACACCATGATGAGTGTCGACTTTGAGTCATTTGACCAGTCTATATGTGTCATGATATCTAATACCAATACCATACTCGTAGATTCTTCAGCAATGATCGCAGGCTTATTAGATTGAACATGATTGAACATACTTTCACATGCAATTTGACTCCTGAATCTGTTTTATGTTCATGATATTTTGATGATATTTTGATGAAAACTGAGGTAAATTGGGTGCCAAAATTCAGGGCTCCCAAGGGCTCCGGTTTGGCTCCGGTCCCAGGTAGTGATGATGGGATATCCATCGAAGATCTTTTGAAGGACGAGGTGGTGAAACAGGAGATGCTCGGCCGCACCTGGCGGGTTTTTTCATCGGCCTATATGTGTTGGATCCATTGGATCCGTGAAATCTGTCGACGTTCGATACGTTCGATACGCGACGTTCGTGCAAGGAAAGCAGCAGAGGAACTGATGAACGTTCCCAAGGCCCCAAGGGTTGGCGCATTTGGGCACTGCATGTGATTTTCGTGATAGGATTGTGAAGTCAAGTAGTCAAGTAGTCATGATTGAGTCATCATCTTCCCTTTGCCCGGATATTGAACACCTCCGAGAACTGCCTGGTTTAGTGTTGAACTTGGTCATTTTGGGGGCCCAGTGCAGTGATGGCGGATATTTAATATGATCGCATGGCAGGATGGAAAAAACACACATGTCATCAACCATCATTTCATCAGCAGGAAATCTTGACAGCCTTTGAATATCTTTGAATTATCATTTCCTTCTGGTTGAGTAACTGATGACGACGCTTCGATGATGATTTGTGAGGTGGTGGGCTGTGCCGGCACAGAGAAAGGCAAGGACTGTTTAGCTCCAACTTGTTTTTTGAACCATTGACATTGCCCTAGAGCTTCGTTCTTGCGAAATAAGATGGTGCTGTCCACCATGCGGTACATATATGACATCTAACATCATACAACTTTCATTTCCAGGTTGAGTTTCATTTGGGAAGTCCAACATATTCAAACATTAAACTGGTGCTTCTCATTCTCCAAACTATGCCACGACAGCCGGCCGGTTGCGTCACCTCGAGGTGACGTTCCTCATGGCTTCACCTTCCCAGAGAACTACCCGGCGGATCCCGCGTGGGATGTGAAGAGCATTTGGAACAGCTCCTTGGACGTGGAAACAGCTCCGTGGATGTCGACATTTTAGGAAAACATCATGAAATTAAACCATATAAACCATGTCAAAGGGGAGTGAAACATCCAAAAGATGGGGTTAATAAATGACCAAAAATATCGAACATGGGATCTATTGGGTATGGGTGAAGAAAAACGGTATTTGACTGCTTTGAGCCTCAACATCGTGTGGAAGGCAAAGAGATGCGGATTTGAAGATCACCTGAAGCTTTCTCCAAAAGATCTGTAACTACATCATCTGTCCATAGTAGTTCACCACTGACCACTTCGCCGCCAAACTAGGCAGACCTTTACCAATGTCCATGGATGTCCATGGCCCGTGACACCTGTTTTGGTGCCCGCTCTGGCACCACTTTGCAAGGTAACAAAGCGGGACTCTATGGCCCAGCAGTGCAAAACGCCAGATATGTAGCTGTGCCTGGGCTGATGGGTCAGATTGGGTGAGTCAGAACTTTTCAGCGGAATGCCTTCAAAAAAGAACCCTAGAATGCTCAGTCACATTAGTCAGTTATATATACTCAGTTAAGTATATATATATATATATGTATTATAAATTATTATGATATATACTTAAGACTTGAGTGGTATATATTTGATTTAAGTTGAGTTGATATTTGATGTCAAGTTTCCATCAGTTCCATGGCTCCATTCTTGCACCCTGGGGTCCGCAGCAGTTGCGGATTGCCCGCGATGCGCCAGGTCACTCTGGCGGAGCAACAACCCAGTGGAGGGTACTACTACTTGGTGTTGCCTCCTCAGGGAAGCAGCTTTCCGAAGTCATGTCATGGATGTCATGGATGTCATGGATGACTCTGACCATGAAGTAGGATTGAAACATATTGAAACACCTCGAAAGCCATGGTGACTTGGGGATCATTCTACGCACACCCCATTTAGTCAGAATTGAAGATTGAAATGGACATAAAATTGATCACAAATGGACCGTTCCAAAAGATCCGAAAAGCATCGAAAGAATGAGATTGCGGGATATTCTCATATATTCTGTCTAGTCCAGGTTTACTGCTGTTTCCTGTCTAAATACCTTGGGTTTTTTTGGGACCGGTGCATTGAGGTTTGGGGACGAGCTCTCAGACCTTGGAACCAAGTTGAATTTGCCCCTGAGCGACTGTGACTTCGGGGACGCCTTGGGCAAGTTCCTGAAGACCGGCGCGCGACCTGACAGTGAACCTCGAGCACTTGGCAATGTCTCCACTAGCTGGAATGGTGAATGGGCTGCACTAGGGGGAAGAGATTGCAGATTATAGTGTGCCTTTTTTTCTATAACCTTTGAGTTTGAGCTAGGTGTTTCAAGGTTGCTTCGCTTGGAGACCAAAGATGTATAGCGATGCAATGTAGCCGAGTTCCACCTTTTTGCAGTTTTGCTCGTTCTTCAAGAGGTGCAAGATGGTGCAAGGCTTGATTCCAGGCGGACTATTTAGCTATTGCCTGCCTACATCATATAGCCATGATTTGCAATTGAGGCACGACCTGGCGAGTCTACGAGAATCCTGCACTTGGCTCAGCTGTTGAAGTGGAATCTCCACATGTTATTTTCCTTCCAGGATCTAATCGCTCATATCTCACATAGTGTTCTGCATGTTAGATGCTAGATGCTGGTTCATGCTAGATCATTCTAATATATTCAAGCGTGGGGTTGGTAAATCACCTGAATCTATGGCTGTCATGCCTCATAATGACTTGGCCTGAGGTGCCGAGGCAGGTGCCCAGTCAGAAGGAAAGAGACTTGGCCACTCAATGCTAGGGCAACCAACTGGCTGGGTGCAGCTTTATTCGGCTTATGTTTGCGCCATGCATATCCGTATCATTACGTATCCGCATATGATGAATAGATATGAGATTAGGAAAATATATGATAATATTGGAATATGATTACCAACCAGTCAAGCGGCTAAGATGTTTTTTTCTGGGAATCTAAAGATTGGCCCTGTGCAGTTCATGGGGATATCAGCTTCGACTTCACAACTGGCCCACACTTTGTGCAGCAGCCAGCAAAGTGGCTATAGGGGACCGTGTGTGTGTGTGTGTCAAATTTATACCCTCACTCTCTCTCTCTCTCTCCATGTATGTGTGTGTGTGTGTTTGTGACAAATGATCCATGTATATATGCTGATTAATTGGTTGTGAGTCTAAGAAGTGGAAGTGCAACAATGACAACGAGCCTCTCCTTCCTCAGACGCACACCTTCCATTTCCCAAGGAACGCTCTTTGCGCCCATGAACTTCCCTTCCCTGGATGCGAAGCCGGAGCATCCCAAGGCACAGCATCCAGCGCGGTAGAGATTTTCAGCGTTCAAACAGCTTCAGAAAGTCTGAAGTGGATTCGTTTGGTCATTTTTACCAATTTATGTCTAATATCATAATTCCTATCAATATTAATTTGTTTACGATTTAATATAATTTCCAGGTGTTCAGTATTTTTTAAAAATATTTCCCCAGTATTCAGAAACATTATATATCATAAATATCATATATCAGTTTCCCCTGGTGGACATTTCCAGTCGAATTTCCCAGGCGTCCGAGGAGCTGGCCTTCACACGGCCCCATTCCGAGGAGGCGAAACCCAAGGAGCGGGGGAGCAGCCATGACCGCGGAGATGGCCGGGGATGGTGACCGGAGAATCGTAGGAAAATCCTGGGGAAATATAGGGAAAAATATGGGAAATCCATGGGGAAATCCATGGGAAACCTGGAAACCCTTGGTTTTTTTTTTCGGGAAAACCATATGAACATACCCGAACTACACGGAGGTTTATAGCTGGGAAAATCATCGAACTAAGGATGACAATTTCCAGACATTTTCCATTGGTTGTGAATATGGTGTTTGAGACAGGAGTGATCAAGAGGGATTAATTAGTTAATAATAGTGATTAATGCAGTCATTGATGCTAGCGATTAGTTTAGATGGTAGTTAATAGAGTGATTATTACTAGGTATTACTAGTTATGACTGGTTTTCAGTGGTTTTCAGCGGAATTTCACCCGCACTAATTGAGATTTTGCCAGCTAACAGTTTGACTCTGAGAATCGGTACTATTTTGAGGAATGTAGTTTTCCAACCTCATTTGGCAGGGTCTGTGTTAATCAGCCCCAAAATTTGCACTTGCCCCAGAGAGTATAGATATGCGGAATCCACCTTTTAGAGTTTTTTTTCTTTAACGGGAAACTATGTTTCATGTTAGTTTACCCCAGGGTAACAGTGTACAACCATCAAATATTGATGAAAAATGGCGGCATGAACAACATAAACCGACCACAACGAGCACACAATGGGGCAATTTGAGATCTATAGCAACCCACGAGTAGGTTGACATGTCTGGAGATTTGTGAAGATGCTGATTATTTTGAACAGTCAACCACTCAAAATAGATCCTATTTTTGAGCGCCCAAGTTGGTACAGTAGCTATAACACAAACATGATTCAGTCACAGAACCCTTGTGGGACCAGAGACAGAGAGATAGCACTTACTACCTAAATACGTCCAATATTTGCTACGTGGAACAATGTGGAACAGTTGTGGAAGCACACCCAGTTAGCCACAATAGTAACTTAACTTTCAGCACTAAAAACAATCAAACTATTACGGGTCTGTCGGTCTGTCTGAAAATACTGGATACCACCAGTCGTGACAATTTTATGGAAAACAATTATACATTATATCTCATACATCATATATCATTATATAACCATCAAAGTCCATATTTGCAGGAAGCCGCAATACAGCACCCTGTCAGAGGCTGATCCTTTCGTCATCAAGATCAAGGGATTGTCTGCAGCAACTACTACGCCCAAGGCACGGATAACATCAGATGACTGGGTCAGTTGTCAGACTGTCAGATGTTCAAACCCTGTTGAAACCACAGATCCACCGTGATCCATCGTGACCCACTTGGAATGCCAAGAGCCTTCAACTTGACCCAACATGTCATATATTTGTCATTTTTTTGGATGGAAAATCATCAGCAAAACGACCATGAGGCGACGCTGCATAGCGATGTCCAAGAGATCAAAGAGACCTTGCAGGGATTGATGGAGGAGATCGAAGCCTTGAAGGCCACGTCACGTCCCATTACCATTGGATACCCATGGTACATCCTGTGGGATTCCAGTGGTTTATCATTACTTTCCCATAATGTTCCCTAGTAAAACATACTAAAACGCTTGTCCATTTCTGGGCCAACCCAAATCTCCAGCTTCCCCAGGTGGCAGGTGCTGCCATTGCTCAGAAGTCTGCCTGGGCCGCGGTGAATTTTCAGCTGCTTCTTACTGCGCTGGTGCAGTAACTGGGGGGGTTGTCCACATGAACAGTTTCAAAAACCCTGGCATTGGCTGATGGTCGCGGGTGGTACTGCTAACCCTTATGGGATGATCATGATCATAGTCCATTAGCTGCGAATCCCCACCATTATGCGGATGATTTCCATGATTTTCCAATAGGTTGTCGTCATTGCGCAACTGAGGATGGTCGCACTACCAGCTATGATGAGGATGAGGCCGATCACTTTGATATACAGTAAATCAATCCAGATGCACGGCGTACACCGATCACTTGTAAAAGTTGGGGCATTGCAGCGCCTCTCACATCTTAATGCTGTTGACACTTTGTCAACAGGATGTGGTCGACGTCAAGGAGCAGCCGTGCCAATCTGCGCCACTGGCCAGCCAGCACATCAACTTGGCGTAGTCAGCTGCAATTATTCAACAATCATGACGATATTTCCCTGCCATTTGCGGCCAGGACTTATATCTAGCTGGCCGGCTGCTTCCAAAGAAGGGACACTTTCAGATTGATGCAGACGGCAGCTCCAGCATTCACGAAGATGGAGTGAGACTTGGTAGAGTCGGGCGGGTCATTTGTGGCGGGGCATAATGTCATTAGTTCTCAGGGACTTGGGGGCTTGGGCATTTTGGCTGTTTTTAGGCCAAAGAATGCTCAGCCAGGTGGTGTGTCTTGTGCTCCTCTACCCATTGCTGGCCAGATTTTGCAGCACTGAGCTGTCAGTTGATGCTTCTGCACTTGAAACCGTGCAAAGACGTTCACATTTCGCTCCGATAATTGCGAGCTTGATGTGAAACCACCAATGGATACCAATGGTGGTGCTACGTTTCTTCCAATAGAGCTCTCACTGTGCTACTGTCGTTCCAGCCCAATTTCATTCAGTAGCTGTTGGCCATATTTTGTCGCTCTGGTCAGCTACAAATGATAAGTTATCAGTCGAGTCATATCTCATCCCCTTGGCATTGATGGTCATATTACTTTTTCATACTTTTGCAGGGTAGTTGACTATAGGACGATTAGGACTTGTCATCCAATTTCATCCAATTTCAAAATCATTCTGAATCCTTTTGTTTTTCTGAAAAAGAACATGGTGACTACGTTTTTACACTTTTCCAATCCCATTTGGAACCCGTTTCAATCCCATCCCCCAGATCCGGAGCCATCCCCAGACCGCGCACAGGAATCTTCGCCTGGATCCAGGCACCTCGCCCTCCCCGTTGGGTGGTGACAACGACCTCCTCGTGCCTCGGGAGATCTCTTTCAGTCGGAAATTGGGGGATTTCACCATGATTCTACTGGAAATAGTGGGAATTTAATAGTAATAATGGGAACCAATGGGAACCATATAAAAGAAGCTGATTCTTTCACTAAGTTTTTTTTTTTGTCAGCATGATCCAACATGATTTAGCATGATTAACAATGATCTTACATGATTCACATAGTCTGCAAAATAACCCCCTATGGCCATGTTCATCGGGAACATGTTGAGGATATGTTGGTCTTAATTTTCCCGGGATTGTCATCAAATGGTGCCAGCAGGCTCAACGCCACACTAAGGGCTTTACCAAAGGCTTTCGGATCCATAGTCCGTTTCTTCCTAGCGCCCGTCAACTGACACTCAGGTGAATTTGGCGGGCTATTCCTGCAGCAAATTCTATGGCATCTTGGAAGAACTGAAGGGTTCCGCAGTCTGGATTGGTCCGGGGATGGTGATTAAGTTCAAACTTTTAATTGTTCAACTAGCTCGGACGCTTTGCAATCCCAAGCAGTTTGGGTGCAAGGGCTGGGACTCTTCTAGTTTCGTGTTGCATGAGAGCCTCCAAAGTGGTGGAATTGAGCTGCCAGCCTTTCATAACACTTCTCTCTTCTCATCTCGTTTCAATGTAATAGTGGGACCCATATAAAAGAAGCTGATTCCGGCCATTGCACTGGCGAGTGCGATAATTCAGGCGACAAACATGTTTCAACAAGACCTCATGACCTGCTGGCACAATAAGTTTCATGGAGCGTCATGGAGCGCTAAAAAGGTTGAATTGAATTGAACAAAAAGGATACCAAAAGAATCCAAAAGATGATAAACGAAATTTCAAAAGATATATAGATTCAGAAAGTGCGCGGGCACTTTCCACATTTTTCATAGGGCCATGTTCATGTTGCACCTGTTTTACCATTTTAGAGCCAGTGCCATTGCTATCTCTTCACAGCCAAGTCACTGAGGGTCACTTCGGATCACCAAAGAGCGACCAGTGGGAGCCAAAGGAATCACCTTCTTCACTTTCCAGGACGCTATGGTCCCGGTAGGCCCGGTACCTTGAGTTAAGATTATTGAAAATTACGGGATGCCAGACAGCTACGTTCATATCTTTCATTAAAACCGAGATATGAATTGGTATAATTGATTAAAATTAGATAAGATATGATACATAGAACTGTAGATATATATAATGAGATATAATATGACAAAATAGATGATATAATTAGATATAGGTATCTACAATGTGAATAGAATTATATAGGTATAGAATTATAGCTACACACACGTATATATATAATATATATAATATATATATATATAACATTATATATATAATATTAATAATATATATATATATAGCTATGATGATAGATAGCAGAATTATATTGACTTACCCCAGCAGTACGGGGGCACAGGACGAGAAGAACATTGGCTCTGTCCTGGTGGGTAGACGAACTCCCAAGGAATTCCCCTTTCGTTATGGCTGCCTGGCATGGCCCAGGGGGGGGGGAAGGGCTCAGGTGCTCTTAACCATCGATTTTTGGGAAAATATGGGAAAATTATAGAAATTTGCCTGGCAAAAAAATATGACATATATGTGACATTGGTGAATTTGCCATGGGAAATCAAGTAGAAGAAAACTTCAATCTTCAAGAATGGGAAATCCAACCATCAATCATAGGGAAAATGGAGCATCAGCGTTGTGAAATCTTAGAAACTTAAGGAATTGTGGCCATCAAAGAATGTATATTCAATTCAACCAGCAAATTGTGGCAGATTTATTTTCGGCAGTCACAGGAGTTCCATGGTTTGGGGGAAAAACACCCCAGTTTTCACCCAGTTTTCACCAGCTGCGAGGTCTCGATCCGGAGATCAGCAACATCAGCCTGAGGGTGCACGACCATGGCACGCCGGACAAGGATTTCTTCGAATTGGAAGGCTACCTCTCCTGCAAGGCCAGGAGTCATGGAGCTTTCGCCAAATGGACCACAGGGAATTCACTTGGAAATGATGATGATGATGATGATGGTGATGATGATGATGATGATGAGGATGATAATGAACATGATGATGATGATGATGATGATGGTGATGTTGATGTTGCTGCTGCTGCTGATGATGATGAAGATGATGAGGATGATGAGGATGATGATGATGACGATAGATATGATGATGATGATGATGATGATGATAATAATGATGATGATGATCATGATGATAAAGGTGATGATGATGATGATGATCATGATGATCATGATGATCAGGATGATCAGGATGATCAGGATGATGATGATGATGATGATGCTGATGAAGATGATGCTGCTGATGATGATGATGATGATGATGGGGCTGAGGCTGAGCCTGAGAATGATGATGATAATGTTGATGATGATGGTGATGATGATGATGTTGATGATGTTGATGATGAGGCTGAGAATGATGATGGTGATGAAGATGATGATGTTGATGATGTTGATGATGAGGCTGAGAATGGTGATGATGATGATGATGATGATGAGGAGGAGGATGACGATCAGGATGATGAGGCTGAGAAGGATGATGATGATGATGATGATGATGACGATGACAATGACGAGAATGAATATGAGGTTGATGAGGCTGAGAAAGATGATGATGATGATGATGATGATGATGGGGATGAGGATGATGATGTTGATGTTGATGTTGATGCTGATGCTGATGATGATGATGCTGATGATGCTGATGCTGATGATGATGATGATGATGATGACGACCAGGATGAGGATGAGGATGATGATGATGATGATGATGGGGATGATGATGATGATGATGATGATGATGAGGATGAGGATGAGGATGAGGATGAGGATGATGATGCTGAGACGGATGATGATGATGATGATGTTGATGAGGATGATGATGATGATTATGAGGATGAGGATGATAATGACGAGAATGAATATGAGGTTGATGAGGCTGAGAAAGATGATGATGATGTTGATGACGATGATAATGATAATGATGATAATGAATATGAGGTTGATGAGGCTGAGAAAGATGATGATGATGAGGATGATGATGATGATGATGACGATGATGATGACGATGATGATGATGATGAGGATGATGATGAGGATAGTGAGGCTGAGAAGGATGATCATGATGATGATGATGATGGCTGTTGTTGATAATGGTTGTTGTTGATAATGGTTGTGGTCGTGGTCGTGGTCGTGGTCGTGGTGGTTGTTGTTGCTGTTGCTGTTGCTGTTGTTGATGATGATGTTGTTGTTGATGATGTTGATTTTACCTTCGCGCCATTATAACAGCAATAACAACTCTGAACACGATGCATCATGATATTATTTTTTCGATTGGTTCAAATGAAATTATTTGGCAAACCCTTATATCATATATCATTTTGTATCTCTCCATATTTATAATTATGTATTTTATGTTTGATGGGGAAAACCATGGTTTCCCAATGTTTCTTGTCAATTATTTTCGGTTAAATTGCTCAGGTGGACTGCAGCGGCCGCGCCCTCGACACGGACACGGGCTCCTGCGAGAGCTTAACGGACGACCGGGTGCGTTGCGAGGCGCTGGGCTGGGCTGTTAACGGCCTTTAAGGGCCATGGGTAGCCCATGGAGATTTTGGAAGTATGGGTGAATCCTATCTCCCTTTGTGGGTTGTATATGCTTAATATGTAGATATATGTATATAATACTCACTTGATGATATTTGATGATTGACTCATCTTGTTCTTAAGTTGATTCATATTGCCGAACATCCTATCTCCGCAATGTCTAATATATTCAATGTCCCATATGGCCACCGAATTTATGAATGGAAAAAAAACACTGCTAAACCAATTTTCGATCAGGGTATTAAGGATTATTCATATTTGTCGGGGTATATAAATAAAGTTTTGGAGCAGATGGTGAATACATTTTGGCTTTACACCCCCAAGTAATCAACTGGGGTTGACAGGTCCGGTCTTGACATTCTAGATGTGGGAAGCGCAAAGTAGATGGAAACCAGTTCCCTGGGTGTTGAAGATGTTTTTCTTCTATTTTGGAGTTGCTGTGTTGTGGCTGCGCATCTTTTGGTTCTCTGAAACATATAGACCCAAAGAATGAACTTGGAACATGTTATGTTGGGCTTGCGTCGTAAATTGATCATAACCTTTGCAACAACCAGTATTAGGGCTATAAGCCCATCCAACAACAATATTCATTTCATCATCCTAGTATATCCTAGTAGCATAGATGCTCATACGCGCTTCGAACCATGTTGAAACAGTTACGGCGTGGTGTATCCACTTGTTTTCTTAGAAACAATGGACATGGCCTAGAACACTGGACAAAACCACCTCAGGAAAAACAACTTGGAGACTCAACTCTGAGAGTCCAGAAATGAGTCTGTTTGAAATAGTGTGATCACCGATTTGATGATGATGCTTCAGCATGGTTCATCCATTATTTCCAATGATTTCCCATCGAAACAGTGGCATGATGCTAACCGTGAAACTACCGCCTGCCAGGGGGCTGCGGATCCTCATGGAAGGCCATGTCAGTGGAATGGGGCCAGCTGCTTCAGCATCGAATCTGGTCGCTGTTCGCGTTCCTCGGCGTCGACTTTTTTCCGAGCTATGGGAGGCTCCCAAAGTTTGTTGGTCTGCCTATTTCAGCAGACCTACCTGGCGTAGGCGGATCCATGATTTTGGTGGTTTCAACATGTTTCAACCACATATGTGTAGTTATCTATATATGAAGCGTATGACCATTTTGAATCCCAACATATGGAACATAATGATGGAACTCTCAGAAGATACAGGTATGAGTTAGACGCAACTGGCAACCCCAAAATTGAACAATGAATAATGAGAAACTCCCCAAATATTACATATACCACCATAACGCATACACCCCAATTTTGGAGTGCTGGGCGAGGGTTGCCAGGGTGATATTTAAATTTGGATTAGCTGTAATCCATGTCTAATTGATACATCATCATGTCAGGATGTTTAAGCCATAGTTAAACCATAGTTAAACCACATTAAATCACGTTAAACCATGTTCAACCCCTATTTTCGATTGGGTTAAACCATGTCAAACCATGTTAACTCCCCTCTTTTTCCGCAGCGCCGAACATCTGCCGAGGTAACACGTTGTGTTACCAGGTCCTGGACGGCACCAATGACTGCAGCGGGCGCTCGGTGGCTTGGTGATTTTTATGGGACCTCAAAATGGCTATCTTAACATTTTGGGAATATATGAGGTATCCCTACGGATATCTTAACATTCGGTGGCTTGATGATATATTGGGAATTTATGGTATTATATTGGGAATATAAAACATTTATTGGTATTACTATGAAAGCAATCATGAAACACCCACATGGATTGATCGTTGAATCATGTTCAATCCATTTATTGTAAATTTGGGGATGAATCCAAACTTCCTGCATTCCAAGGACTACGACTCCTGCACCCAGCGGACTGATAGCTCTGCAACACTCTGTGGTTGGAAGGACAAGGTGCCTGGGCTCGCTTTAGATGGAGGAGCTGTTGGATCTAGGATGATGTAGGGGGTTGTGGCTGCACTTTGGTTCGTATTTGCATGATATGTGTTTATCTCCATGTACTAACTATGCTAACATGTCATATTTGCAGTTTGGTTTCAGGCTCGTTTATTCATTTCATATCCGGAATCAAACCGTACAGCTGGTCCCTTTAACGTTGGCAGCAATTTTTGAATTTTATTGTTTCGCGTTTGGCCCCTACACCCCTCACACCCAGAAATCTTGTATGGGTTCGTCTGGAAAATAGTGAACCCCCCAAACCTGATGATTGATCATCATTTTTGTGATAATTTGATAACATTTGCAATCGCTGGGGGGTTCATATACAAATTTTGGACAGGCCCCTCATCGCCCAGCTTTGCTCCAAGTCTCCTAGAGTCCTAGAGCTCCAAGGACCAGAAATGCTTCGCGTCAAGCTTTAACTGCAAGGCCATGCGAATTTCCCAGAATTTCATGTGCCCAAGCGTCGGGATATGCAATGGTGGATGCATCGATTGTGGTGGACGCAGCTGGTCATATTACAGTACAAATGACCATTAAATGGGCACAGTTTATATATACATATATGTTTAATAAATAGAGAAATACTATTATTATATGTATCCATTCAGTATTTGCAAATACGTATGCATCTACATATATATATATATTATTAATATTATTATTGTTATTGTTATTATTTATATATATATATAAAATCATTTTTTGAATGTATGCAATACATACATACATACATACATACATACATACATACATACATATATATAGATGCATACGTATTTGCAAATACTGAATGGATACATTGCACTAGATGGATAAATCAATATAGAATATGTATATTTGTTTCTTTGCTTGGAACTTGTGGAGAGCAAGTAATGTGTTGACGATATAGTTGCCAAAATGGCTATGCCATTTTGGCTCAAGTCCTCCCCTTGTGATCTAAGCACTCGAAAAATCCGTTTT
>Ga0126342_10013119_pt1 | contig 14721 bp, 10 predicted proteins | sample Cyp1metagenome_FD_92528 | JGI IMG/M metagenome (GOLD analysis project Ga0126342, IMG submission 92528) | Coral microbial communities from Lord Howe Island, Old Settlement Bay, Australia - Cyphastrea 1 metagenome | ecosystem: Host-associated > Invertebrates > Cnidaria > Coral ... | reverse complement strand
TACTACTACTACTACTACTACTACTACTACTACTACTACTACTACTACTACTACTACTACTACTACTACTACTACTACTACTACTACTACTACTTACTACTACTTACTACTACTACTACTACTACTACTACTACTACTACTACTACTACTACTATACTACTACTATACTACTACACTACTACTAATACTAATCTCTCCACATGTTCAAAATTTTGTAACACGGAGTTTAGACTACAAAACTTCCTTTGATAATAAATCTACATCCACCGTGGGTAACATGTGATCTTTAGCCATGCCTCACATGGGTCTGACATTTTTGTTGGTACCTCAATCCCCGTTAATCATCATTGTTTTCCAATGGCCATTTGATTACAGATGATTACAGAAACAAAAAACCATCGTATGCCCCATTTGCAAACACATCCTTCCCTGACCCCTCCGGAATACCCCATCCCTAGGGCCTCATTGCTCGAGTCAGGGCCTTCGTCTTGTGCCACCAAGGGCTCTGCGATGGTCTTTCCCACCCACTTCCCAGCGATCCCTTTGCTGAAGACCCAGCCATCGCCGTTAGTCAGCTTCCTTGGTTGGTTTCTGGTAGAAATATCTATCCTTAATGGGATTCAATATGATTATATAATCTATTGTTAATAGAATCTATCTATAGCCAATGGATGTTAATCTTATAATGGGATTTAATTTTATCAATAAACTTCGATGTAACTACTGCGGCTTCAAACAAAATAGATCCGGGATATGTTGGAACTGGTGAGGTGCCGTGTGGTGTAGCTACGGTTCAAAATTGTCTGACGCCGTTTTTGGGACGGCAGTTGTGAATGAAATCTCCTCCAAGTACAGGAAAGGTGCGGTGAGCTGCTTTTGCTTCACACGTTTATCTGATTTAAACACGTTGGAAAACACAAGGTACTTTTTCTGCGTAGACAGAGATAAGATATAAATTGGTTTGTGACAAGAAAATACAAGCGACAGCAAAACATGTCATCTGTTGGTCATGACATGGACCGCTTGTTAGGTCAGAGGACCTTTTGTGTTGCATGAAACAGGTCCTACAGTGCTTCATTGTTCTTTTTCAAATGCTCAAACAATCCAGGACTGAATTGTTGTATTTGTGTCACACGATTCTACAATTCTACAGTTCCCAAGTATGTTCTTCTGCCCCTCAAGTTACACATCACTGGAAATCCACATTTGTTCTGGGTCAAGATTCAATAAACCAGAATTTAGGAATGGAATGGACATCAGCCTCGATGGTCATGAAATGGTCTGGCTTTTTGATGCTTTTAACCATCCCTCCCATCTGTACCTGCCCCAATCACCGTCCAGCTTCAAAAAGGTTTGACCATCAGCCTCGATGGTGTCCTCCACTTGAAACCTCAACTTGTGTTTTTTCCATTTTTCATCAGAAGAAGTACACACGATACATCCTGATTCTTGTGTTTTTCCCCGTGGGACATGATATTTTCTGCGTTAGGAATATGTTCAAGAATCAACATGTCAACAAAGACTGACAATTGGAACTATATGAAATCATCCACTGATATTGTGGTGAGCGGTAGTAGAAAGACATGTTCAACCACTCCGGCAATAGATGGCAATGACGACTGACACCATGGACTCATGGCGATACAATCACATCAAAATTTAAAACACCTGATGGGTGCGCATGGATCATGAATGGGGTTTGAATCCAATTTGCGCACTTCATCTCTAATATTATGTTTCTGTTGATATTTTCTGTAGGTCAATAGTTTTTTGATTCCCCAAAAAAACACGGCTAATCCCAAGCCCGCTGAGGGGCTGCTGACCCTCTTCCAGGATTTTTCCGGAGCGAAGACTTCTCACCTCGAGGTGCACGATGGCTGGAAGAGACCGAACTGGCCCATCCGAACATGGGTTAATAATCCCCAGGAACCAGGTAGTGTAATTGGCTATAGTCACCAATCAACCATGGTATTTTTAACCAGGTAGTACAATTCGCTATACCAATCCAGCAATTTTTAGGGTTTAACTTAGAGTTTAGAGGGTCCATTCAATTTTGGACAATTAGAGAGTCCCAGTTCATCCCACAAAAAAACCCTTCAGACGGTTGCTCTCAGCACCCATCGACGTTCATGTGGGGATCACCACCAATCTTCCAACACATTGGGGTTTGCTTTTGAACATCGGGTACCCTGAAATGTGATCTTTGGTTCTTTGGGCCAAAGTCTGAAAACAGCCCCCCGAAACCCATTGGATTACCCTCTGGTAATTTAACATAACTATGGAAAATCACAATTTTTAATGGGAAAACTCACTATACATGGCCATTTTCAATAGCTATGTTAAATGACCATTGGATTATAGTCATTTTTGCCTACAACCCGCCTCAGGGGAGACCCGGATGTTGATCTTCGTCAACGCCTTGTAATACACCGTCCTCGTCTTTGTCCGCGGTGGCGCTGCGAAGCGCAGCACGCTGAACGGCGCGAAGGCGAGGACAGCGACCGCCAGCAAAGAGCGCAGGAGCCGGGAGGAAGTCATGGCGTTTTTGTTCTTTTTTTTCTGAGGTTAGGAACCAAAGAAACAAACCACTTGGAGATAAGAAGAATCATCAACTGAGGTCTGAGTTTCTAACCAGTTTGTTGGTGGTCTTGGTGGTTACATTGTTACATCCCCAAAGTCATCTGCTTTACCAATGGGGTGCTTTGATGAAATGAAATTGGGCGGCAGAAGTTTGCCCATGTTGTCCTCACTGCATGTGTCATGTTCAGTCACTTCTGTCCAAGTTCCAGGTTGAAGCTGCTGCTTTTCATATTCAAATCAACGCATGTCAAAGACATGTCAGCGCTTGGGCCTGTTGAAGCTGCATGTTTTAGAATGAACAACAGCATTCTGATGGAACAACAAGCCATGAAGGAAGAACTCGCCAACGCTGACATTAAATCTTCGAGTCTCAAAAACTAGAGGGTTTTCCCATGACAAGCATGTGTAATCCCATTATTTACAGTACAGTGTTTCATAGTTTCCAATAGTTACCACTATGTTGAAATCTTGCATATGCAACCATAGGGTCACTTAGAAATGATTCCCAGGTGCTTCTCAACTTGCGCCAGAACGGGCTGCTGTCAGTGGAGCAGCATCTGCTTGGTAGCCACCTTCCTACTCATCCCTGTGACCTGTGACCCAAGATCCAATGGTTACATCATCTTCGCCATCAGGAAAGGCTGTAAAGTGCGGTCTAATCCATTTTGAGATAAATCCATGCGCTTCAGCTATGGACTATATTCGTCTACTACTTACTAAACAAAAAAAATGCCTGTGGCCTGTGTCTATAATCATATAGAGGTTTCCTAAAATGGGGCTACCCCCAGTTATCATCCATTTTAATAGGATTTTCCAGCAAATAATCCATCCAGCTATTGGGGCACCCCCATTTTGGGAAACCTCCGAGGACAGCCCTGGGCTTCCCTGCTGCAAGGGGCAGGCTTCCTGATCCCCTGCCGCGTCGACACCTCGATGAGGAATCGAATGGGCTGATGATCAGCGGCTGATGGAATGGCTGGTTTTCATGGTTACATACAGTACTGAATGGTTGTTATGAACCATGTATATATATACCTAATGTATAATGGTTAATAACTATAACTGATTATAGTCCATGACATTCAGTTGTTATTAACAATGACAATAGTCCATGGCTAGTGTATAATGGTTAATAACAACCACGATAATAGTCCAAAACTATCCATCACTAGTAACATCTAGTAACTATCATCAGAGCTGCTCCTAGGATATCACCATTTTATATGGTTATCACTGACTGACCATCGTCCATTCTTCCCTTCTATGGGGGTTTATCATCCAACATGGAGTTGACATACACAGCCCATATTGAGTCCCCCTCCCCCTAGGGGACCCCAATTCATTCCAATAGATCCAATACTAAACAAGGGTTTATATTCCAGGGGGGTTGAATATGGAAGTGGGAAGTGATACTAAAAAGGACAAACCGATCTCTGGTTCCATTTCGTGAACTTGGACCCATATCCATTTGAGCTGATCTAATCCTGTTACGTATCCAACAATCCTCAGCAATCCATGTAACATGCAGCTGTTGCTTGCCCTATATCTCCAACAATGTGATAAAGCCAATAAGAATCTCAGCAACCATGACTCAATGACTGGGAGTACAATGAGTCTGTACCCAATAATCGCAATAGTAAACCCCAATTGGGAATAGTTTCTGGCATTTTGCTTGCCTCACCCAAAACAATTCCTGGACCCCGCCCTTGGCTTCCAAACTTGCTTGTAATGTCGCAGGTCTATCTTCTTCTAAGGCCTGTCATCTCGGAGACACCCAGGATCTGCATGTGTCTTGCTTCACCAACCAGTACGGTGCTTTTGTTCCACGTTACCACGTTAACCTGGAACATATGTATATATATATAAATAAAGCTGCTTTGGAGCATTGTTTTCAACATAAACGTGGTTAATCTTGCCCCTGCACATCTTTAGCTGGAGTGTCTATAACTCCTCAAATGGCATATATCCTCGCATCTATAACAGCCTTGGTGAGGTAGATGAGGCCTTCACAAGCTCCTCCTGGTACTTGGTGTTTTCCCGCCAGCCACGGGACTCACCTCACTTGCCGATCTTGCAGAAGTCAGGGGCGCCTACTAGAGAACTGTGGAACGCCGGTGGAAAGGCAATGTTGGTATATGAAAATGTAGAACTCAATCAGCCTATATCAAATGTTCGTATGTGCATCAAAAATTGAAAAACGCGAAACAAGCTACCATTCAAAATTTGAAAAGCCGAACCATTCTGGGATATACTATGATATACATGTGATCTAATTTCCCGCAAATTGCTATGTTCTTGTTGAGAGACAACTTGCACAGTTTGATCCCAAACTTGACCAACATCACAAGTTATTTCTGTTTGGGGGTGCAGTTCCAGTGAAAAAATGGATATCGGATATACTTCACTATTATAGGACCATAGCTATGGCGTCATAAAGCCCTCATATCCCTCCCAACTTCTGGTGATTGGAATCCAATAGTTTACCCATCATTACCCATCTGGATCCATCAGGTTCGGTCAGGATGATCCAGCCCCCTGGAGGACACCCAGTCACACATGCTCGAACCCTTGGCCTCGGCGGGAACATGATGAACCATGAGATGAGAAAAGAGGTGTATTCCGAACTGTCACCGATTTTCGGGGATTTTTAAGGGTAAAACCAATGTGTTTTTGACAATAGTTGGACGTTACGTGCCGCGTTTTGGGCTCCCCATTTAATGTAGGTTGGGCAAAACCATATATGAAAGTCAGTCAATTCTCTTCTTGAACTTTTGTTTCAATGGAGGAGTTTCCTGAGTCTGGTCGTTTGACCCATGACCACAGCATGACTTTGGGGGGTTCCTATTCAGTGACCAATGGCCCAATGCAGGTGATACACCTAGAAGTTACGCATCCAAATCATGTTTCTCTGTGGTTGTTAAAAGTCGATGTGCATTTTCCTGTTTATGTTGGGACCCAAGCCAACATCAACAGAAGAGTTTGAAGCAGAGTTTCTGCAAGGAAGTTCATGGCAGACTCATTTCGAGGTACACTCCCAGCAGATTTTTTGGAATTGGACTTTGCCACATATTTCTCCATTTGATGTCAGGGTATCGAGGGTGTGTTAGCCATGGTTTCACGATCTTTCAGGGCATCTTTTTAGCTCCATCCTCCAATGCTCCATCTGGTTGGTTGGTGTTTGAGCCACCCCCTTGAAAAACCATGGCTTCTCAGTGGGGATCATCTCAAATTCCTGGTGATTAAAACTACATAGACCCTCCAAGTACCCATGATGTCATGGCTGAAAGTCCCCAAATCATGGGTATATTCTCATATTATCTCATATTATCCCATTTTGCAAGGTACTTGGAGGCTCTATCTCTGGGTATGTTCCATTTACGGTCCGTAATGATGCCACCAGAGTAGCCTGGGCCGCCCAAACCAAGCTGCCACCCAGGCGGGTGTGTGAAGCACCACGGCTGGACAGCAAGCGGGCGGCGGATTCCTCTGAGAGGCCATCGAGCCTATCAGGCAGCTGCGAGCGGCTGCTCGACATGGCGCGAGACTGCATCGTTCTTCCACAACCATTTGTTCTTTGGGTATAACCAACTATAATCAACTATATATCCAACTATAATCAACTATAATCAACCAACTATAATCAAATATATATATATATATATATATCTACAAGCTGGTGTTAGATATATCATGATCTATCAATGGTTAGGTAGGGTTATAGACCATCTAATAACTGGGTGTGGCACCACCTCGCATAAGACATTAGTGGATGAAATATCTACAAGGTGCTGACCCCAAACGTTATCTAAGTTGGTTTATATAACCAATATAGTTTAGGTTTGTGGTAAACAAATACTTATTTTCACTAATAGTATGTAGAAACTAGAGATGGTGACGCTGATTTCAATGTTTATTGCTGTGTATTCTTACCGTATTGTTACTATGATACATTATGATATACAGTATGATTATTGTGATTTATATGATTCAGATGTTTGTCTGTCGTCGTCATCATCATCATCATCATCACCGCCATCATCATCATCACCACTATCACTATCACTATCACTATCACAATCACTATCTTTATGAAGATTGATGAATCTTGTCATGTTTGGTGCCAAACCAATCTATGGTCAGCTTTGAAAAAAGCCGTGGGCGTACCCGTAGCCGTCATGGTGCACCTCAACTGATCCCCGATGCGCGCCAGGATGCCAAAGAACGGCCTGGATGGCTGGGAAATCCCATTGAAAAATGTTGGAAAACTGGTGGATTCAATGGGAAATTCCGCTGGAAAAACATGGGAATTTCTGGTGGATTGATGGGTAAAGTGTTGTGTCTTTCTGAGGCGACGGCCAACCAGACTCGATGATATCCTGAGTCCGTCTGGGTTCAGAATCCCAGTGCATGAATCACTAATGGCTGGGACAAAAAAAAACATCAGGTTGTATCACCTATCAAAGTGTCAGAAACAAAATATACTTGGGGAATCGTCATGCAACCCGTTCTTGGGATTCTTGAGATTCTTGGGGACTCCAATGTGTTCAAGGGATGACTATCACCGTCCCAAGGGTGTCCATCTCTGGGATTCGCGCAGCGAAGCCAAGACGAAGTTGGGTGAGGTCCAGCAAACCGCGACCCCATTTGTTAATGGCCTTGGACAGTGCGGACCTTGGACACCCTGCAAGAAAGACAGGTCTTATTAGATTTATTAGGATTTCTAAGGATATATATTAGGATATAATAATATTTATATATATATATATATATTAGGATATACATGCATATACATGGATAACATAGAGATAGGTCCTATAGGTAATCTGAATTGGGACATACCTACCAAACCAAGACTCAGCGTTACCGACAAAACATGGGGGTTGGGGCAAAGATGGGCGACCAATAAGACACAATCGGCTGGTCATTTGCCCCATGAAAGCATCCAATTTTGTGGGTAAAACACAAACAAACACATTGAAACTGCTCCGCCTATCAGAGTTGGTCATCAGGTTCGGGCATGACCACGGTCGCCTGGTTTTTTTTACATCATTCAAAATAGCAGGTAAAACGATGTAAAACGGATGTTCTTGTTGATGCACTGCTATTTTGAGTCATTCTTGGCTCATACTTGACGGATTTCCTTGTTTGACATTGACCTCTAGCGACTCTAGCCCTTGGGGCCCCTGACCAGTTCATGCACGCGAATGCGTGAGTCCTGTGCGGCTGGGTCAGAGTGGGAGACTTTTCTCATTTGTTTTACAGTAAGCTCGCAAGTACCCGAGAGGATTTGGTACCGATCTAACTTATTACATAATTTGGAGTCTGGAGGCACCAAATTTCATGGTTGAACACTATAGACATCGCAAATCTCTGCGGGTAGCTGAGTCTGAGTTGTTGAATTACAGCCGGTGGTCAACGCTGTGAGTGACACCTATCTGAGCAATCTCCTGGAAAATCAATGCGATGCAAAACATTCCAGAATCAGATCTAATCCCCCTCCCCCTAAAATTAAACTACACCATAAATGCCCAAATATGTGTACATCCCCTATTAATTGGTTTCTGGGAGGTGTTTGATATTAGGGCGAAGGTATTCTAAGAAAGCCCCCGCCTTTGTACCGCACAACAAGGACAATGACCTGCATTCGTTGGTGATTACCCGTGGAATCCTGGGTATGGGGTACTTGGAGGGTCTAGGATGTTTTGGGTGGTATGACAACCAATGACAACCAAGCAAACTGTCTGAGAATCAGACATGAATGTACCCTAAGGTGGGTGCCGGGCAAAAAAAAAAATCACTTCCGTACAGATTTCGTAACTTCATGATCACTTCTCTGAAGCAAGAATATTGTGATAGCGGCCCAAGTTTGATATGTTGCGTGCGTGAACAAAAAAAAAAACTTACAGAACTTGTGGATTTGATTCCTTTTTTTGTGCCCAAACAAATTGCTTGTCTGCAACATGGCTAGGGTCCTCAATCCCCACCCTCACTGATTCCCGCACATTGCTGAGCACTTCCTGGATTTTATCTTCATGTCTTGATGGTTTGAAAGTTTGGGCAGTCTTGTATCCCCAAGATTCAATGGCTCAACATGGGGTACCAAGTGCTCGCCACACAAATTTCAGTGCTCAACACATTTCAGTCACCCTTTCCTACCATGGATCCCAACCATGGATAACCCGCGGATCGCAAATCCAATGCTTTGGGCCAGTCGAACGCCTGAAGAGCATAAAGCCCACAGGACACTGCTCAAAGAGGATGCTGCAGTTGCCACAGTCGCATTCGCCTCATTTTCCCGATTTGGGATGCTCAGTGTGAAGTATCCCCTGATTTTACGGACACACCCATTTTATTTTGGATAACAAAGGAGGATCAAATTTCATCAATTCATATCAATTCCAAGAATCATTGGACACAAACAGTAGAGAGCCCTAATTAAGAACTATATATTCGCAACCATGAAACATCGATTCACCATGATGCTTGATGGTTTCCACCATCAGCAATCAGCTGCTTGGATGTTTCAGCCCATCCCACTACTAGGCTGCAGCCTGCAGCCCATGGGAATCCAGGTGCAACCCAGCAGCATCCGGTCGCATTCCACCAAGCAGGACATATGTTCTTTAGCGACTCTTCCCCCTGCGAATTCCCAACGGCTATGGCGAAGGCGGTGCTACTCATGATGATGACATGGGAAAAAACATGGGCGTGTCTGAAAATGAGGTATTACATATTCATGGTATTACACCAAAATAGATCAAAATAGTCCTTTTAAATGGGAACATGATTGTATACACATCTGGGAATTCTCACGGTATTATACCAAGGCGCATACATATCGGTACCTTATATTTTCAAACCCAAATTAGGCCCGCCTCGTAGGGGCCGTCCACAAAATCCCATGCCTTTTGCTTCAGAGACGGCCAGTCCACAAAATCCTGGCTGGAACACCGGACCGAGTCCCGGGACTCGAGAAGGACCCATCGCTAATCGCCCATGGGCCCATGGGGTTTAAGGATGTTTAAGGGACCAAAAATATCAGTTAAGGTTACCGGTTGAAGGGAGAATCTATGGCTGAATCATGTTGAAATTGACCTCATTGATTGGGCGTTCCTGCAGATTATGCAACTAAATTTCTAGGATCTTTTAGATCTTTTAGGGACATACCGTACCTGTCACCTCAAACCCAAAGAGAAACATGACGTTTTGGGAAAAAAAGGTGGTGGCCTCTCAAAACTTGTGAACTGCTACAAATCACCACAGAAGTCCGTACTGATTACATGCCTTTCTCAATCCTTGGAATTGAACAAAAAAAACAAAGAAATACCTTCTCTCGGTGAAGGTTTCAACAAGTCCGCAAATATGAACGTCAATATCATCATGGCTTATAGAAATGGAATCAGGAAATATGATATCCAAGCATCTCACTGGTGATCAACGTGTTCCTATTCAAAGTGCCATCTTGGCATATCCACCATTTTTTGAGAAGTCAGTTTTGATATGATGTGTATTGGTATTGCAATTCTACCCAGAATTTCATGGGTAAAAACATGGTAAAGCTTCCAAAATGTTGTGTATATATACCCCATTTCTCACGCTACTTGGAGGGTCTAAGTCACTCCTTCACATCCCAACGTTTCTCACGTCGCCCAAAAAAAGGCTCGGCTCCTCTGGTAGCACAGCAGTGCCCAGGGATGGGCGATAGCCTCAGAATTTGAAATTCATCAGTGGATAACATCCACTGTTCAGTGTTAAATCACTGGATAGTTCATGTGGGATGTATTGGATCTAGTGGATTTTCATGGATTTTCTGTTATTTCATCAGTAACAGTGGATTTTCCGCATGATGGAAAGCTGTCTGAGTTTCCTGTTGATCAATTATCTCTTTCGAGCACTTGACATAATCATAATGGATCACCGGTACCATCCGAGCACCTTCAGCCATGTGGCAGGAGTTTGGAAAGTGCAAATTCCTCAGCAGCTGTAGATTGCGGGCGTCATATTCGTGAAACTCACACAACGAGAAGGACCGCGTACATCGGCTCACCATATTTGCAAGCTGGACACGTTCAATGAATGCTGGTTGGTGGTTGACCTACCCCTCTGAAGAATATGAAAGTCAGTTGGGATTATGACATTCCCAATAATTATATGGAAAAATAAAAATCATATTCCAAACCACCAACCAGAATGTCTGTTGTCCTCCGCTTTTGCCAAAGCACTAAACGTTTATAGCACCATCATCGACCATTGAACTCGTCCGACTCAAACTTCAACACATCTCCAGTCGTTCCACGATTTTTGTTTGCCACTCTCATAAATCATATCAACATATTGTACTATATAGAGTATATACATCATGTATCAAAATTCTCATGCAGTGATTATTATGACAAGGTATCAGATATATCATATAATCTTCATTGTCTCCAGCCATATTGATAATCTTGTACATAATCCCATATGCTCCATGGTGCTGGAATATGAATCCCAACATTTACCCCATTTTTATGACCCAGTCATGTAGGTAAATATACCAGCACCATGGTTCGCATCTGGGAATGTTTTTACCGACCAAGCCGCGAAGGTTCCGACACATCGCTGGTAAGGGCAGCATGGCTGTCAATGTCCCACGACATCCATGAGCTGTTCAATTTGAATCTGTAAGAGATGTCCCTTGAAACGTATGACAAGGTTATCAAATGTTATCAACAAGAACTCTTGGGTAAGAACAGCAAGAACTTGGTTTCTTTCGTTATTTCTACATATTCCACTCTTAGTAGATGCTGTTCAATCCCATGCTCCTATCGATTTGACTTGTTTTCTTGCGCGCTCTCCGTCTTCCGCCCAAGAAAAACTTTGTTTCAGCCCCATCATTCAAATCTGGGTGTGAAATCCGCTAGACATTGCTCTCTAGAGATTTGGTGTTGTCTCTGGGGCAGTTTGATAGATCATGTTTATGACTTGTCCGCACACATTGTGACCCCATCTCGGGGGCAAAAGCGTTTTGCCTAGCTCAAAATCTTCGTCGGCGAGAGCGGGGTCAGGGCGGTCTCACAGTCTCACAGCTAAGGATCTACCGGGTGATTATCGCTTCCCGAGTTCTTTGGGCATATTGGGATTTTCATGTTATCTTTGGACATCTTCATCTCACTTTGATTTAAGACCAGCCACATGACCCAATCTTTCTCTGGTTGGTGGTTTCAACCAACCCCTCTGAGAAATATGAGTTCGTCAGTTGGGATTATGACATTCCCAAAATATGGAAAGTCATAAAAACCATGTTCCAAACCACCAACCAGTTTCTTATGACCGGGCAGTCGCCGGCACGGTGTGCGCCTTGATCATTTCGCGCGTCTTACCGGAGCCCGTGGGGTGGTCCACCAACAAGCGACTGATGGGGCTCTTCGGGTGCATCAAGAAGCTCACGGCCTGGCATGGGGCACCTGCAAAAACCATGGAAATATTGAAGAACTATGCGGAAGTACAGAATCCATAGATGTACAACATGTTTTTTGGGTTTGACCATTTATTGTATGATGATCATGGAAGCTTGGTTTTGGCAAATGAAGTGGAACACCCGTGGTATGCAGAGTCACTATTGATGCGAGCAATCCCATGGCAGAAGGGGTTCTCCTTTCAGGCCGCAGAAAGAGGATTCACAGCTCGACAAGTGCGCAGAAATGTGCTCAACAGAGTCCTTCCATGTCGGAATTCCAGCGACCGCAAAGGAGTACATCGGTTTGTCTGAAAACAAGGTACCTCAAATCTTCTGGTTCATCGCCACTATAATGACACGAGCCTAGTGCGTGTATACCGTATATAACCCATTTTTGAGACACATCATGACGCATCAAAACTCGGCCGAAACGCAAAAAAACGTGCCGCAACTGCCTCTTGGTGGGGCTGCAGTGGAGGGCACGCAGCCTTCTCATCGAATTTGACCTTCACAAATCACCATCCTTTCATACCGGGTGTACTGAAGAGAATGTCGTGAACCCTAATTTTAGCGAATATTCCGAACCATCATTCGAAAAAAAGACGGTGTAATTGTCAAAGGAACCATCATTCTAGCCACTTGGTAAACAACAATCGGTAAAACAATGGTTACATCTCATAGAAGTGGAACTGGACTCCCTAGTTCTCATATCATATCTTGCCTGCAGTTGTCCTTGTCCAACTTGCGCTTTGATCATCACAGCAGTGGCCCGTCCTTAGAGAACAAACATGGCGAAACGTGGCGCAGTTTTCCGCCCATCTCCCCATGAACCCAGCAGGGTTCCCAGCGATTGAAGCCTTCCAAACCTGGGGCCAAAGGCTAGGGATGGGCTCACCACACCGCCTTACATGGATAATTTATATTAATTTATGATAATTTGGTTTTTGCTAGTTCGCTCATGTGCCTCTATGCCCTATGCACCTAATGTTGGTGTCTGACAGGAGAGGTTTCCAACTCTTCCAGCTCAAATGGGAATTGGAATGGGCAGAATACCAAGTAATAGACAAGTTTTACAATCCTGAATTTGCACCCAGCCGGACAACCAGACTACTACCTTTGGGTCAATAAATCGAGGCAATTCAACTGGCACGACTCTTTCCCATTTGGCGTCCAAATGATTCCAAATGTACATAAGCTCACCTTGGACCTCGGAGCTGTCACCACAACGGTTGGGATTGCCCCAGGTCACCACGGTTCCATCTGCCAAGATCGCAGCAAAAGCACAGTCTGCGCCACAAATCTGCTGCACATTCTTGAGCTGGTCTTGGACTTCGGAGCTGTCACCACCAAAGTGTGGATTGCCCCAAGTCACAACAGTTCCATCTGCCAGAATTGCAGCAAATGCTTGTGGTGTGCCAGAGATCTGCTGCACATTCGTGAGCTGGTGTTGGACTGTGGAGCTGTCACCACCACTGTTTGGATCGCGCAATGTTACAATTCTTTCACATCCATGATTCATGATACCACAGAGCAAATGAATTCCGTGATGCAGCTACCTTTGGCTGCAGAACAACAGCCGCAATGCTGTCTCTATCTTGAAGGCCGAACAGTGATTCTGTCAGATGTAAAAAACCGCCCGTCGAGCCCAGCGAGACTCAGGAATCGTTGCCCCAAAGCCTCTTGCGTGCGCTTTTCAAGTCAGCAACGGTGTCAGACTGCAAGACCGAAATAGTTTCATGCCGTCCGCTGGGTAAGACGACCTTGAGATGGAACCTTCAGCCAGGGAACCACGGGTCCGCTTTCCATGGCACTGCTGGAAAGGTGTGTAATTACTTGTAATCACAGTCGATTACAGTCGCTGAACAGATTCTATGGCCAAAACATGCCAAAACATAAATGTCAAAATAGTTCAAAATAATTTTCTTCTGATGACTTGTCGCTGGAATATTACTGTCATCGTTACATTATGTTCCTATTGATTTGACTAGAGCCACAGGCTGCAAATGAATTGTGAATCGTCTTTTAACAGTTTTATATATATATATATATCTAATAATAATATGTGTATGTTGGTAACATGTTTTGTACATGGTCTTGCACGATAACACTTGCAACCTTCAAGCACCTACCGTATTCCATTCATGTCATAGTGGAAGGGACTACAGCAAGCAAGGGGTCTCCAGCCTAAATTCCGCATGAAAGTTGTCCCCGAACAAAAATAACTGGAATCCCCACTAATTTGATAACGACATAATTAAGATTCAAGATACCCTCTGGTAATTTAGCATAGCTACTGAAAATGGCCCAATTATAGTTGATTTACCTATTACAGATGGTGATTTTCTATAGCTATGTTAGTTTACCAGGGGGTATGTTCCAAACCTCTTTTTTTTGGATCTCCAAGCCGTGCCCCAACCCATCCCCAGCCTGGCAACACTTCAGGGGTCAGCTCCTCCCAATGCTGCACGGGATATCCATCCTGCGCTGGGAACCCCACCAGGTCGGTGAACCCTCCAACTACTCCAACTATTAGGCTTCATTAAGATCATTAAGGGCTTAACCAACAACCACTGATATATATATATATATATAATTATATATAATATATATATATATATATATATATATGATATGTGTATATATATATATATATATACAACACCTATGTATATATATATATATTATTATATTATATATTATAG
>Ga0126342_10013118_pt1 | contig 14722 bp, 15 predicted proteins | sample Cyp1metagenome_FD_92528 | JGI IMG/M metagenome (GOLD analysis project Ga0126342, IMG submission 92528) | Coral microbial communities from Lord Howe Island, Old Settlement Bay, Australia - Cyphastrea 1 metagenome | ecosystem: Host-associated > Invertebrates > Cnidaria > Coral ... | reverse complement strand
CGTAGTTCTATTGTGTTTTGCGACTCAGTCTCTGCAGATCGCATTGTAATGGCTGCGTCAAGGTTGCTTCGTGCTGTGGCTGCATTCGTAATACTATTGTCTTTTGCAGCTGGATCTCGGAAAATCGTCTTGGAGTGGCTGCATGAAAGCTGCGACCTGGATTTGTTAGCAGATTTTCTCCATTTTGGCACTAGTGTTTTTTTGTTGCACGTAGGTTTAGAGCAGTGTGAAGTGTGGGACGTGAAGAGTGCAGTGTGAAGTGTGAAGTGTGAAGGAAGCAGTGGGAAGTGAGAAGTGTGAAGTGTGGAGTGTGAGGTGTGAAGTGTGGAGTGTGAAGTTTCAGTTTGGAGTGCGAAGAGCGCAGTGTGAAGTGTGAAGTGTGTGGTTTGGAGTGTGAAGGAAGCAGTGAGAAGTGAGAAGTGTGAAGTGTGAAGTGTGAAGTGTGAAGTGTGGAGTGTGAAGTTTGAAGTTTGGAGTGCGAAGAGTGCAGTGTGAAGTGTGGAGCGTGGAGTGTGAAGACTTTGCTTCGTCTCTCGCTGAAAAAAAAACCGCTTGTCGAGGGAAGGACACGGTCGGGACAGGTTTTTCTTCCAACTATAGGTCATTTATTCTTGGGAAACTTCCGCCGCCGGCTTGCCCGGGTCTATGTTAGGTATGATAGGTATGGTACGCATGGCATCATTGGAATCTATGGTAGGTACGGTATATGTTCGACACACGTAGTGTTGTGAGAGTACACAGGTAGTGTATAGGAAGTAGATACATAGCACATGTATATATGACTATAGGCTATAGGTGGCACGTAGGTACTTTGCGGGAGTATGTGTGCTAGGTAGGTCGCCTAAAAGGTAGTACCTAGTAAATGCGAGGCTGGTAGTCAGAAATGCTGCAAAGACCTAGCAAATACGAGGCTGGACCTCAGAAATGCTGCCAATAGCTTGGAAATAGAAGGGAAAGGGGGGTGGTACCTGGGGACCCAGCCCATTGGGGGGGTGGAGAGACGGAGGACGGGACCATATATGGGGATGTAAGGTCATGTAAGGTCATGTACTGTCATGTATGGTCATGTACCGTCATGTCTGGTCATGTATGGTCATGTATTGGAAGGCCACCGCTCCTTCAGTGATGCTAGAGATCACGATGACTTGTGGTACATTGCTGGCAATTTTTGTGCGGATCTTGCAGCAACATCGGCATTCAAGGTAGTACCCGCTGAAATGAGATCGCTTGCTGACCAGATTTTCAAGCATGTCAAAGATGAAGAGATGAGATTGCGTGACGTGTTCTCCTTCCTTGCATGTATCAACAAAGTCAGGTGTGAGGCCTTGCACAAACATGAAATGGAACATGGAAAGCCTTCCATGCAAATTCCAAAAAATGCTTCGTCCCAAGATTGTTTAACGCAGGTGCGATGGGCGATGATGCTTTGCAATTTATGATGGAATTCAACCCAGTTGGATACCAGAAGCAGCATGTCGACCAAGTGGATGATGCAATTTTTGCGTCGTCCTTACAAGGTGCCAACGTTGCTAAGGCGACTTTTTTGTGGCTACAGACACTTGAATGGCCAGCCAATGTTGATGAACCTGATCCTAGTGACTGGGGAATTTCATGGTTTGAGTTGGCCGTCAGTTTGTATCTTTATACTGGTTTCAGATTTCCTATCAAGGTCAGTGGTGCTGGAAACAAATCTGTTTACATTGCCTATGACGCTGATGAAGCACTACTTCTCCAAGGTAGACAACGCTCTGCGGTTTTGCAAAGTATTTGTCTGAAGAACATGGTGCAGAATTTGCTGACACTTTTACAACAGCCTATTTTTCCGAAATTTGGGACATTCAAGTGCAGATCCTTGACTCGTTTGGGAATGACAGGTGTCATAGCTGGCGTGTCGCGACGCCCTAAGATACCTAACCCAGCTCAGACTATGCAATTTGTGAGATCGTACTTGGATGGACTGAAAGGGGTGGCCTTTGAGAATCCGATCCACGTCAAAAACCTCGAACCGCAACTGACATTTGACCCCATCCCAGAACCATCACCAGCTCAGCGCTACAACAATTATGCTGTCTTCATGAAACGCTTGCGCAAAGAACGACATTCTGCTGTGGCCTAATTCGATTTGGATCTAATTCGTGCTTTTGTTTCTGTTTCTTCTATTGTCTCTCATTCCCGCCACCAGTGCCCGGGGTGAGCGACTGTGCGGTCGACAGACTCACATGCTTGGTGTCATGTATTGGAATGTATCGTAATGTATCGTAATGTATCGAAATGTATCGTAATGTATCGTAATGTATGGTATGTGTGGTAATGTATGGTAACGTATGGTAATGTATGGTAATGTATGGTAATGTATGGTAATGTACGGTAAGGTATGTTAATGTATGGTAAGGTATGGTAATGTATGGTAATGTATGGTAAAGTATGGTAATGTATGGTAAAGTATGGTAATGTATGGTAAAGTATGGTAAAATGTGGTAATGTATGGTAATGTATGGCAATGTATGGTAATGTATGTCGTAATGTATAATAATATATACGATAATGTATGGTAAAGTATGGTAATGTACGGCAATGTATGATAATTTATGATGTATGGTATATGGTAATGTATGGTAATGTAAGGGAATGCAATGTAATGAAATGTAGGGCAATGTAATGCAATGTAATGCAATATATATATATATATAATGAAATGTAAGGTAGCGTAATGTAATTTAATGTATATAATGGATATAATGCAATGCAACGCAACGCAACGCAACACAACGCAACGCAATGCAATGCAATTGTCTGCCTGTCTGTCTGTCTGCCAGTCTGTCTGTCTGTCTGTGTGTGTGTGTCTTGTGCTCTGGCCTGGGTGTCCAAGTGCCTTGCGTCAAGGAACGGGCAGCCTTTTGACCCAGCTGCTCCAGTGGGCTTCCACCTTATGGGATTGAAAGGCAACTGGCCGACTCAACTTAAAGCAACTTGAAGCTTCAACACCTCACACATACTCAAAACATCTCAAAACCATGTAGTGATAGGCAGATAGATAGACAGATCAAACCTAGGCATATCGAAAGCTAGACAGATCAAAGGCTACATAGATAGGTAGATACGTAGATAAATATAAAGCTGGATGTGCAGATAGATTAGACAAGATAGATAAACAGAAAGCCAGACGGACAGAGAGAAAGACAAACAGACAAACAGATAGATCGATCGATAGGTAGGTAGAGTCAGATAGTGACAAAAAGATGGTGATAGAAGATGGTGATGGAAAAATTGAACAGAAAGACTGGGACCGAAAGATAACCCTAGTTATACACACTGGCAGATAGACAAATAGGTAGATAGATAGATACGCTGAGGCAACAACTCCAACAGTTGGCAATGTGCTGAGCCTGGGTTTCGAAGGTTGGCAAAAGGAACAACTTTGAGGATTGACAGCATTGACAGCGCTGATCCTTTCTTTCGCTTTCATTGTTAATATTTCTTCCCGTCCTGCCCGGGTTTGCTGGTCAAACTGATGGCATGGAGTCCTTCAGCCTCTCGCCGCACAAAGTGCTGAGGACATCATTGCGAAATCTTTGGCCGAGAAGGAATCCAGACCTCGACACGAGCACAACACCAGCCTGCAACGATCAAAGTTTCACATAGGCAGGCTCTGCTTATAGGCATGTATGTCATATAAATTCATATAATACTATAGCAAATCGATGCAAATCGTATATAGCCATGCGGTGGTCTGCTTTAAGCTTGAGGGCCTTGCAGACACCAAGGTCCGGACAAGGTACTGATGCGCTTGCCAGTCCATTGAAAAGTTCCTTGCCTCGCCAAAGTTCTTTTGCCGTCGATAGGTCAGCAGGATTGATTTGTCCCGCAGCGACTGTGCGCTTTGAAGTCAATCGGAGGATATTTATAAAAATCTTGCACACTATTGCACTGTGGTGACCAATCGAAAACTAAGTAGACTTTGAGCTTCAAACTAAAGTGGCTCAACTTGACAAAAGCGGCAGCACTGGCTGAGAGCCCCTGTCAACCAATGGCTGAGAAAAACAGAAGAAAGAGAAAGCTGGAAACAATCCAGTGCTGGCAAAAGGATCTTGAAGGAAACTGTTCGCCTTGCTTGACAAACCATTCATCGAAATTGAGTCGGAAAGGTGCCAATCGTATGCAAAGCTTGCTGCAAATAGGTTTTCGGTGCTAGGAGCCTGGGGTTGCAACTCCTCCAATCTGGTCAAGAGCTGCGCCTTTTGCCAAACATCGACAAGAAAGGCAAAATAAAGTCGGAGGAAATTGAGAACTGCCACGGTTTTCTCTTGTTTTGTCCATGTATTAGACTCCTTAGACTCCCTCGAAGCGCATTTGCAATGCGAACAACTCAATCTGTTAGCACCACACCAATCACAGGCAGAAGACTTCACCCGTGTTGTACGGTATTTGCCAAGGCCACATGCATAGTCGGTGGAAATGGCCTCCAATCTGCATAAAAGTCGTCTCCGAAAATCATCTTCTTCCGATTCAGACATCAGGAAGTTCTTGTCTGTCCTCTCACGATGTTGCACCCAACTAAGAAAAATAGCAGGCTCTTTCGTTCGCTGTTTGTAGTTGAAGCTGCAACTATGAGCATGACTGCAGCATAACATAATGTATCATAGTCGTCTGTTCTGTGTGGTGACAAGAGAATACGTGGCACGGAACTACGTCATGAAAGCAATCTCTATTGACTCTATTTATATGTATATATATAGGAAACGACAGTGAATATCCCCTACTTGCTCACATTTCTTGGGGGAGAATCTCTTTCCGCAGGACGTCTCTCCTGGAACTACTGTATGACTCGTGCGATTGGTCTTGGCAAATTGGCTTTTTGAAGCAGCTCTGATTGGAAACAACGAAAAAGTCTGCATGAAGCTCCATGCCCAAAATTTGCGCCTTCCACTTTTTACCCGTGCCATTGCACAAACCACATGGCACACCTAAAATGACACATCCACTGTGACACCCTTTGATCTGCCACATGACACACTTATTCCACACGACAGAAATGAAAGTCTGAGAAATAGACCGCCAAGCCACCAAGGGAGGGAGACACCTTGGGACATCTACGAGTCTACAAGACTTTTGCATGCTACAGCTCCCAGGTTACCCAGGTTCCCATCGAGTATGAAGCCTTTGGTTGGATTCATGATGGGATTAGAGGGAAAAAGGCAGATATTCCGAGGATTGTTGTAAGACTAGAAAGACCAAACACGATGGCAAGACCAACAACAAAGTCGGAGAGGCGGAACGGGCATCGGAGTGCAATGGAGGATCAAAGACATAAAGAGAAATCTGTTCAGCTTCGCAAAGAAGTCAGCAGTTCAGAAGATTCTGAGCAGGGCACGTCTGAGACTGCATGCAACAGCGTTGAGAACACAGCATATGGATCCTGAAATTGTTGATATAGAATAATGATGAATAATGTAGACTCGCTGGTCTTTGGCCGCACACTGCAGTATTAGTGTGTCTTCTCTTCTGTCCTTCCTGATGAATCGCAGCTTGGCCAAGTCCGCAACTGCCAGTGATAACTGAGTCCTCAGAAATGAAGCCGCTTCGCAAAACCAATTTGATGCCAAAACTGATGCCACCTTGAAGACCGAGAGATGTGCGGGCTCAAAGCTTCATGCTTTCCATTTCTGGCCGAGTCTTCGCCTGGAACCAGATGACTTGAAAAAGAGAGAGAGAGGGGGGGAGCAGAGAACAAGACCATAATAAAAAGTGATACCGTGACAAGATGCGGATGTATAATAGCAGAAACATGTGTTGGCGTCCTTTTCGGAAGTCCTGAATATGTGCATGTTCAACGCAGGAATATGCAGCTCTAAGCCAAGCACGCCAAGCACCAACCAAAGAAGTCACCGAAGTTGCCTGTCATGTTGTTGCAGCAGTGAACACATAGCCGCTGCCGACCTTGCCCTGAAATCATTTAGTGTAGCAGTTGCTTCCAGTTGCTTCGTGTGACGCCTGTTTTGCTTTTCACGTTCAGAAAGTTCTAAAGAATATATAACTTTAAATGTCTCTTCAAAAGAGTGCCTTGACATACTTACCACACAGACAGTCACTGACATGTTGCCTTCTAAAACTTCTTGTCCAAAGGCCGGTCTCTCATGCATGTCATGACACCATCTTCAACATGTGCCAATACGATACGCTTGCACTTGGACTTTCAAGGCCATGGTCGACTGAGCCATGAAGAAAGGGCAGTAAAGCATTGAAGCAAGCCACTCTTGATATTGAGATATAATGAGATTTAGTATATTATATAAGTTGAATTAAGTGATATGAGTGGATCGGACCTGTAAGTGTTAAGTGTTGGCATCACAGAAAGGTGCCTTTGCAACGAAAAGGACAGTAAAAACTGTGAGGGGATCAAACAAAAAAAACGGTTTGCAGTCACTAAAATCTTTGAGGTGCAGGATGTCAAGATATGTCAAGCAAATGGATAGCGCGCCTTGAGCGTGAAGTTGGATGACCATGCTTCCAAAAGAATGCGGTCCGAAATGTGTGCAGAAGCCAGCCCATGCAAAAGCTCGCACATGTCTCCCAAGGAACAGTTCGGCATCAGTGTGACCATTTTAGGTAGCAATGGGGCCATTAGAATTTGTCGTTCCGGCAAGGGAGCGGGAAACTTCGAATATCCAACCAAAATTGATGCCAGGTCTCTTGCTCTCATCTCCTTGCTGGTTGCTGCACGAGTGATTTCACGCTGCAAATGCCTCACAGCTCCGACGTCAAGAAGGTCTAGTGCACCCATATCTAACACTGCACTCGCTAACTGCCGAGGACTGCAAGAGCCTATTTCGTCCACCAATCGTGCTCGCAGCCAAGTTCCAAAAGTGTTCAATTCTGACTTTTGCAATTTGTCTTTGCTCAATGTCAATGACCTTAGCAACGATACTAATCCAGTAGCCTGCAGTCGGCGACCTTGTTGCTCATGATTTTGCAACTGCAAATGACCAGCTGCCCACACTGAACCTGGCTTTGCGTCCATCTTTTCTCTGAAAACTGCCATGAAGTGGCATAGCTGGGCAATATCAGTAGGATTGAAGGCTCTTAAATTGTTTGGTGCCTCGTCATTGAAGAACTGCTGGATCAGAATGCCAAAGGCTTGAACCCACACTCGAGACTTTGCAAGAGAGCTGGCGGCCAGGGATAGATTTCGCGAATCCAGATACAATTCTGAGGAACTCGAGTGTCTTTGACTCAATGTCTCAGCCAAATATCTTATTGCTGCTTCGTCTAGACGCTGAGGTTGTTTGGGTTTTGCTGAGGTGAAGTCTGCAATAGTTTTCAACACAAAAGTACAATCCGCAATCGTCGTTCCAGGGTGTACAGATGCTGCAGCTTGTCGAAGAAGACTTTGTGCTTTTACATCGTCATGGCACTTCCTTGCAGCCTGGCACAATGCTCTTGGGCCCTCAGCATCTTGAGGAGCTGCACTCCTGACAGGCCCTTCGCTTTTCAGAGCACGTTGGTCAATCACCTCTTGGTTTTGAGCATCATATCTGTCATATCTCTTCGATTTCTTGCTTTTGAGGCCAAGTGGATCTTTCAAGGACTTGGTTTTTTCGCCTGACCTTAATAGAGCTGGTGGGCGTCCATCCAGCAATTTGGCAGGAAGAGCACGTAATATGGCACGATTGATGCTTGTTCTCCCGGCTGGTCTTTCCATGTGAGCTTGCGAAGTATGGCAGTGCAAGATGCCATGCCCGGGCGTGCTTTGACATGATGGACACAGACGGCAAGAAAAAGGACCAAGGGATCAAATGTCCTCTCCCACACAAGTGCAGCGCAGTTTGAAGTAGTCAAGATGGCAAGGTTGAAATTGATGCTAACAGGATAAAGCGACATTCTTTCTCTCTCATGTGACTCATGTATTGTATTTCAAAAAGACTGCTACAAAACTCAGTATCTGACAACCGGATGCCAAGACTGAAACCTTGAACATCTTGCGGAACATCTTGCGCCGGAGGTGTTATAGGCTTTATACATCTGTTTATAGGGGAGCTGAGCCAAACTGAGAGCATTGGCGAAGCTGCCTCGCTGAATCTCAAGCCATACAGTAACTGAACTCACACTCCAGTCACTCCAGTATCACTCCAAATCATTGCATATCATCGTCCATATTACTATCGCTGTCCTGCACAAATGCTTTGAATTCAGTGTATATCAAGGAATCCTGATTGATATCATTGCATATCTCTCCATAAGACGGCCTCGCAGTGAAGAACACTACAGCCAGGTGTATCAGTGGTTATGAATAAGTTGTGAATGAAGTAACATGATGTACCATGCATCTTGATGTTTGTAGATGCATTTCAGCGCATATCCATCCACGTCAGTGCATGTAAGTGAACCACGTTGAAGGCCAGCGCTGTCGCTTGAATCATCATCCCATCTCGGTCCGTATACTCCATATCCATGTATCACGACATAAGATCGCGTGTCTTTGCATAAATATGATTCAAGTCACTGCATATCTTGGCATGTCACTTCGCATCACATCTCTCAGATTTGGTTGTCAGTGCGAATAACAGCGCGCATCGCTGCATATCATTGTGCAAACATCGATGCGAACGCATTCTACAATATCGTAGAACCATTGCAAATCACTACATTGCATGATGCTGCTGTGGCTCAAAACTCTGGTAAGGAATACCTTGGGACTCTCGGATGTTTTTGGCGGTGTCTGTGACCCACAACCAAACTCAGGCCTGGATAAAACTTCGCAGCCTGGAGAACACAAAGGCAACAGCGATGTGATCTTTGAAAGCGGGAACAGAACAGAACAGAACAGGGAGGAACAGGAAAAAGATGGAAAAAAAATGGAAAAAGATTCAAAAAGTAGAAACAAATGGAAACATATGGAAAAAGGACAAAAGTCGGAGAGTAGCCCTTGAGGCTCTGAACCCCCTGTCAAACTAGTCCACCACGCTTCTGTTCATCCTTGCTTTTTGGTTGCCCAGCCACATAGGATACAGGTTGTCGAATCAGTGGCCAAAACCACAAAACTTGGGCAGTCGATTGAGCAAATTAAACAAAGACTTCGATCCCTTTGATCATATTCTTTTCGTAGTCATTCTTTTGTCATTCTTTGTGACTTGATGCGTACGTCCAACCACCTCGAGAGTTGTAGGACCTCAACTCCATTAAGGCCCAATGTAAGGAAAATCTCCTGCATTCCCAGGAAATCACTCTGTTGACTTGGAAATCGAGAGAATCTCAAGATTTCTCAGGGTGAGAATATTGTCAAACAATTCGACTAGCTTCTGGCTTTGTCAGACTGGGCAATACACTGCGCTTGGCAGGTGAATGCACAGCTGGTGAGACTTGATGCTCATCTCACGCACGAGCCTCAGCAGAGATAGCGGAGGCACCAGTGACTGAAAGGCATGTGATCCCGCATAACCGGCATAGATACTTAATCGAGTTATATATCTGCATCGCTTTGCAAGTCCATGTCAGCAAAGGTAAGAACCTTTCAAAAAATGTGTTCAGTATCAACATGCACCATAGCATCCAGACTGTGTCATCTACATGTGGCCTCTACGTACGAATGCAACTCGATTCCTTTTTAAATCTTTTACAAGCGATTCTGTGGCATTCCACCGGGTCCATTCTGCCTGTCGAATCAAATCAATATATCACAGCATCAAACATTGTACAGTCATTGTACAGTATACAAAGATATACAAAAACGCTACTCAATGGCTGTCATCATCTCTCACGCTTCGCCAGAATCTCAGACATCTCTATGGCTTCGATCCATTCCACAAACTCCGATCTGCTGACAGATGGTTTGACACGCCCAAAATAGACATACATCAAAGTAGCAAGATCTTCATCTCTGATTTGAAATGGTAATGCTTTTGCTATCTCAAAAACAGTTGCAAATCGAGGACTGCCTTTGTTGATTCTTGAGAAGAAAGCCTCCAAATCTCTTCGCCGTTCATCCATTGGGCGGGCAGCTGTCGCTAACATAAACAGACTCCTACATTTCCTCCACGTTAGCAGTCCGCTCCCGTCATCATCCACCAATCTGATCAGATTGTCAGCTACTCGGTCGGCTGTTGCCATGAAACCCATCAATTCCATATTTTTGGCTAGCTCAAAGGGAGCAACCGCACCAGCATTCCGTGCATCCCAACTTGAGAAAACGCTGAAGACTTCAGTTTTCAAAGCCGGTTGCAGCTGGTCGAAGAACTCAGCCCCTCGTTTTACATTTTTTTTGGCAGTTGCAACTGCATTCTTCTTCAAAGATTCTGCAAATTGACCAGTCATGGCTTGAGCACTGGCTTTATTCTGGGCCCAAGTCTCACCATTCATCACTGCTCGAGCCTCCATACCCTGCAAGTGGATCAATCGAGTGCAGTCACGCAGGAGTCCTTCAATGCCAGAGATCATGACTCTCTTCACGAGACCACGTTGCTTGTCATGAAACCAGTTGTTGGTTCGGGTCCGTGTCACGGCCGCCCTCACGGTAAGACGGCGCACTAGATCTGGAACCAGCACAAAGAGCATCAAGGGCCACTCTGCCCAGGCCAGCAAATAAGGCACTACTCGATCCCAGCCATAGACACTGCCGTTCAACAAGTTGACCAAAAGGGAAGCAACGACGGCCGCTTGTAAGAAGCAAAGCAGTTTGAACACGCCCGTGTACTCGGGGACAAGGAGAAAAGTGCCGGGTGCACTTTTCTCGCTTGGTTCTTGGGTTCGTGGCAAGTCTGAACCTTCCACCCCAGGTAATTGCGGGCGGAATCTCCTGCCTGACCGGCTTATTTCACCTGCGACTTCCTGAGAAATGTCCAGAAATGAGGCTCTGCGAATCATCTGGATAGATGTTCCTGAAAACATTCGAAGAATTTGTCGAGGATCAACCGGAACTTGCGGAGTCAACTCGTAAGTGTCCTCTTCCAAAATGATAGAAAAGGCAAAGGCAACCGCTGCAAGTGCCCAGCAGCAAATGCACTGCATTGCTTGTCCGTTTACTGACTCCAGAGAAAGGCAAATCAAAGTCACAAGCGCGACTAGGAGGAGAGCATAAAACCATGTAAGCACATCAACTTCCACTAGAGACAGAACCTTAGTTTTTGAGAATGATGTTGTACGAAGTGACAAGCATGAAAACACGCGTTAACACAAGCATGTAAACTGCAGCGAATCTCAAAGGATCATGTGCTGGGTAGTGACAAGATGTGACAAGTCTAGTCACAGTGATCAGTGATCAGCCGATACTGGCAGAGCACAACAAAGCAACCATCTTTAACAAAGCGGGGGATCAAGAAACTGTTGACATTGCATCCAAGCTGCAATTTGGCTCAACTGCTGTTCCAAAAAGACCTCGAAGCTAAAGAGTCCAGGAATGACTCCTTCCGAAGAGAGAAGCTTGCTCTGTGCACCTTCAAAGAGAAATCCATGACGAACTGCTCTCCACATGATGAGCTTGTGAATATACTTTCTGCGAAGTGAAGCACGTTCAATCACGGTACCACCATAGGTAAATGGTTTGAGCATCCTCAGCTCCATCTTAGATTCATCAAGTGCTAAGTTGCTGTCCGGGGCAGGAGATTCAGAGGAGACCCTTCGCTCCAAGTAGCCTTCCGAAATCAGCAACGATTCCATTGACAATGGATTTGTCCCGAAGGCCCGGGTACTTTCGTAGTCTGCCCATGTTTCCGCTGTTTCACGCGAAATTCTGAGAACCGCAAATCCTTGAAATAGCAACACCACCAAGAGCAAAAAAGTCGCCATGTGAACATATTCAAAGGTCTCTGGCAGTATGTTGTATTCATCAGCACCCAAAGAGATCAAAGGGCTATCTTCTGGTAGCAAGTGTGTCAGAACAAATAGAAGTAAACCAATGAAGCCGAGAATAGTGATCTCACGGAACAAAGCATCCAGGATTTCGCCACCGGTGAAGTCACCACTCGCCTTCAGCTTCTTACGAAGCCACCTCTCTGCTTTCTCAAAGCCAGCAGACAAGACAACGATGATCAAAACTTCTCCAAAGAAAAAACCTGGCCGGTTATTCACTTCCTCAGCTATAACGCTGAAAACTGCTGAGCGAGCAATGCTCGAGTGTTCTCTCGAGTGTTCTCGTGTCCGGCCCTGAAGACAAGGCCCATGTGTTATCTGACGGTGGCCTAGAAATCCGAAGGATCTTCTGGTCGGTCCACGAATAAAAGTCGTCGATACCGCGCTTGGTGCATAAAACAAACTCCAAAGAGGGATGCTCAGCACCAAAGCGCCAAAAGAGCAAACCAGGGTGTCGGAAACACTCCTGGTTGTCTTGACTCTGCGCCGCATCACACAATTTTACGAAAAGGCAACATCTACTCTGAGACTCTACTCAAGGGCAAGAAACCTTTGTCTACAATCCCTTTGGTTTGATCAAAACATGTCTGCTCAGGCGCAATCTCTCAATGACAACACAGGACACGCCTATTACGTTCCTTTGTGTTTCACCTAAAGTGTACGCGTACTGGCTCTGGCATTCAAGCCGAGGTTTTGAAATCAAATGATGCTTTCTGCGACAAACCTCAAGGTGGGCGTTTGCAGAGGACATGGACAGAACAGTTTTTTTAACTTTTCCTTTGACAATCCTTGAAGCTTGGGAAGATTTGTGAAGTTTCGAAGCAAATCAAAGGTATCCCCAGGCCAAGCCGCCGCGGCACGAACTTTGCAGATGTGCACCTGCGAGACTTCACAAAATGATGTGCGCGATCAATGCACTTTGTTTTTAATGTTTTAAATTGTGTTTTCGAAGGGAAGGGGTGTGTGTGTGTGTGATCACTTAAATGATCCATTCTTGTCTAGTGTGTGTTGTGCGTACATCACGTGCCATTGAACAGGTGTCAGGTGTCTGTGAGTTTCTGTGTGCAAAAGCGGACGAGCAGGTTGAGGACAGGTTGAGCATTGTTCGCCCGCAAAATGCTGTGATTGGTCTAAGCACCCTTTGTAACAGGTTTAGAAGAGGTTCGTGTACGGCAGTCGAACTGTGGCCTCTGTGGCCATGGAAATGTTGGAAGCTGGAAAAACGAGAGTATATCATATAATATACAATGAGGGTCAATGAGGACGGTGATTAGGATGTTGTCTGATGTAATTGAGCAGTTTGGGCACCAACGGCTGCATTTGTTGCAACCAGCAGTGGAATCTGGTATGTACGTACAGGAGAGTTTCCAACCCATGACAGGCTACGTGAGAAGCAAGAGCACTTGCACACACCACACTCTAACTACTGGTTTTCTGCTCCTCATGGATTACAGTCATCTGGGTATCTTTGCAGGTGGCCCAAAACAGCATGCCTCTGTCCAAGTCAGTGTACTTTCATTATGAAGGCACTGAAGCCAATTCTTCCCATTCCTGTTGCTATTTCAGACGGTCGTTTGAAACGAATCAGGCATGATATGACATGATAAGACAGAGGAAACGTGGATTTGTCAACTTATCATGATAAACACTGATATAAACACTACACCAATGCATTGGACTTTTGGTTATTTTTTGTTGAAGTGTTTCAAAATCCTTCATGAAAAGCTAACCAAATCACAGGGATGCAGATACACTCTGAATTGAGGCTGTCAGCCCGCACTTCCCCTGCCATTTTTCAACATGGTTTCACATCATGAGCGCCAAAACGTAAAAAAAATAACCGGGTTACAAAACAGTTCTAATGTCTAATTAAAAGCTTTGCAGCGGCTTTCGCGATACGCTTTGGCGGTGGCTTTCACGGTGGAAACTGCTACAGTACTCTACTCATCGGTCTTCGCCAATGCTCAAGAACATCCTGCAGAATGACCTTTCAAGAAACATGTTCCGCAGATCTGTAGAACTGCAGAAAACGGAGAAAACGGGAGGCGCACATACAGAGACATGCAGAACTGGTATCAATCGATGCCCTGCTAGGTGGCCAACTCCCCAAACATGAACATCGATGTTTCATGATGTTTCTAGAGCAGGAGGGCTGGAGCCTGTTTGCCTGGTTCGGTCAAGGGAGCTGTGGCATTTTTGTGGATGGGTGGTCTATGGTGGTCGGATCAACCACCTATCGTTTGCAGTTTTTATTTTACATTTTTTCAAATGTACGCGCGCACAACTCAGCAAGGAAACAGACAGCACTGAGATTGAACTGAATGCAAAAATAAGAAAAATGAATAAATACAACTCAAATCAACTCAATGCTTAATGATGCTCAATGATGCTCAATGATGCTCAATGATGCTTAATGATGCTTAATGATGCTTAATGATGCTTAATGATGCTTAATGATGCTTAATGATGCTTAATGATGCTTAATGATGCTTAATGATGCTTAATGATGCTTAATGATGCTTATATAATGATGCTTAATGATGCTTAATGATGCTTAATGATGCTTAATGATGCTTAACGATGCTTAACGATGCTTAACGATGCTTAACGATGCTTAACGATGCTTAACGATGCTTAACGATGCTTAACGATGCTTAACGATGCTTAACGATGCTTAACGATGCTTAACGATTTTAACGATGCTTAACGATGCTTAACGATGCTTAACGATGCTTAACGATGCTTAACGATGCTTAACGATGCTTAATGATGCTTAATGATGCTTAATGATGCTTAATGATGCTTAATGATGCTTAATGATGCTTAATGATGCTTAATGATGCTTAATGATGCTTAATGATGCTTAATGATGCTTAATGAT
>Ga0126342_10013117_pt1 | contig 14724 bp, 9 predicted proteins | sample Cyp1metagenome_FD_92528 | JGI IMG/M metagenome (GOLD analysis project Ga0126342, IMG submission 92528) | Coral microbial communities from Lord Howe Island, Old Settlement Bay, Australia - Cyphastrea 1 metagenome | ecosystem: Host-associated > Invertebrates > Cnidaria > Coral ... | reverse complement strand
CAATTTTCTGCGGTCACCTGGCTTCAATATCTACATGTTCCCCCGTTTCTCTCAACACCTTCTTGCATGCATCTTGTCTCAATATCTAAATTCCCCCCACCCTCTTCCGGCATTCATTTTCGGATCCCAAAAAATAACCCCTGCGTCTCTCAGCATTTATTTTGCATGTATCTTCATCTATCTTCATTTCGTTTGAATGTCTAGGCTTCACCCCTCATCTCTCAACAACTTTTTGCGCTCATCCTGCTTCAATATCGAACTTTCCCTTTCCCCTATGTGCCCGTCAATTTCCTGCATCCATTTCGCTTCATACGTAGACTTCCCCCATAGGCCTCTCCACCACTTCTTACGTTTTTATTGTTTCAATACCGGAACTTCCCCGGCATCAACAACTTCTTGCATGCACCTTGTCTCAGTATCTAAATCCCCACCCTGTGCCAGGTCCAAAAAAAAGTGTACGGGTTCCAAAAAAGAAGGCGCCAAGGTTCAAAAACATCCAGCCCAATGTGAGCGCCTATAACAATGGAGTTCCCCCCCCCACCCTATGGAGGCAAGGTCCACGAAGCAGGTGCACGGGTCCAGAAAACAGAAACCGAGCTCAGAAACAATTACAGTAATTTGGCTGTCGAAAAAAAATTCCCTGGGTCCAGCACAAAGACATGCAGGTCCAAAAAAAATATCCCCACAGGGTACAGAAAACACACAAGCAAGTCCCCAACATTTTTTGTGACCCTAGGTCCAAACAAAAAATCCGGTCAGGTTCAAAAAAGACAGGTCCAAAAAAAGGGTGCCCAGGTCCAAAAAACATGCATCCCTATCTATCTATATATACATATATAATATATATATATATATTGAACAGTGGGGGATATATGTCCATTGATTATCATTGATTTCTATATATCATTCTGACCTTTCTATACCTTTCTCGGGGTTGAATAGGGAGATCTGCCGAGGTACTCGTCCGCCTTGCCGCCAGTGCCACAACAGGGAGCGCGAGGCCAGCCTCCGCAGCTGGTCATGGCGTGGCTCTGGGGATTCCCTGTGACCTACGCCAGATAGACAGAGACAGTAGCCAATAGCTATCATGGATCATGGGGAAAGCATAGGAAAATCTGGGAATTTCTCCAAAGAATATGGGGATGGTTCATGGATCATGGGGATGATTTGAGCGAACATCAGGAAATCATGGGAATTTCATGGAATTTCTCCAAAGAATATGGGGATCAACTCTGAAGATGGTGCCCCCTGACCTGTTCTGTTGCACAGCCGCAGGTTGATCTTTCAACTCAGAACCTCGGGTGGTCTGGGTTGAACTTGGGCATCCAAAAAATAGGACTCTTTTACAGTACCACTAGAAATGGTTTCAAATCACCACTAGGGGTCCGATTCTTCGGGTCAAGCCGCATGAGACTTTTTGGATGTTTGTGCATACAGAAATCATGAAGAGTCTGTATAGAGCTTTTTGGATTGTCACATGGCTAGTTGCCAAGTATTTGTTGAAGTCATTCTCTACAAATCTATACAAATCCCATTGTTGCTTCGCAAAATGATTCGTGAGATTTGGTATCTGCATTTATTGTCAGCCTCACAGCAACTAATATCGCGACCTTTCACCAAGAGGCATGCAGGTCTCGCATCCTGGGAGCGCTGGAAGGGGGCAATCCAATTGATCAGATCCAAATTTCCTGCTTTAAAAACGCTCGACTATACATATTTGCTTCGCACGAAGCAAGCGGTGAAATCACACGACATTTGTCCTCTGAAGATTTTGCTCTTACAGTATCCTACTCCAAAACATGCCCACGACCCCAGCCTGCTGTGGCAAGTTTTGCCGCTCAAGCAACGGTTCGCGGCGCATTCATGAATCAATATACAGTAATAATTATATGAAGCAATAGATCTCATGAGGTTCAAGTGTTGTGTCAAGCCAGTGGTTTGTTGGAGTTTAACACATATAATCCTCATTGTACAGTCCCCAAGACTCTGTACAATACAGTCCTTTGTATGTCGTCCCTTCCCAGGATTTGCTTGACAGGCTTTCACTGGAAATACTGCAGCCCTCCTAAAATCCCATCGTTGATCGCCATGTCCCGATTAAATACTATATATTAATATACAGTACTCATCATTTGGGATCTTTGGGATATACTAATATACTATACAGTAGATATTTGGGAATATACTAATCATTATATATACTATACAGAAAATTGCCATAACTTTGGGAATCTTTGGGAGATACGAAGAACATTTTTGGACATCCCTATAGTCTACCATCGCTGAACGCCTCCTGTTGAGCCACGTCACATGCGGCCACAAGGGTGATTTGCGCGTGGAATAATTCGGAATAATCGATTGAAATATTCTGGTTATTTCTGGTTGTATAATTGTACGAGATTGTACGATGGTGGTAATGATGGTGGTATCGATTGGATTCTGCGGTCGGGGTTATCTGGAGGTCTGCATTTCCTGGAATTCACACAGGAATTCACACAGAGTTCACCCAAAAAATCAGGGATTGTGTCCCCAAGAAACGGAAGTGTGGTGGATATCATTTCTATGGTGGATTCCTTTGCACAGCACCACAAGTATCGTCTTACAACGACTATCAAAGCTCATATGCATGCTAAGTGTGCTGCAATGTTATTGTCCTGTATTGTTTTTCTACATGGATTTGTCTTAAAGTATGGTACTCCTCAATCCACTGGTTGATCATCATTTTACTCAAAAAACGGTGCATTTGGGGTATCCCCTAGTTATGTACAGTAGTTGGCTATACATGACCATGAAGTTGACTCATGCCAGAATTTTCAGGATACCCATGGGGTTGATCCCGTTATCATATCACAATCAATTTATATTCCAATGCTATCCAATGCTATCCCCTATTAAATCACCATAAAAATCATGTCAAAACATATTGGCTAAATCGTGTTAAATCATGTCAAACCATGATATCCCATATTTCTTGTTGGTTGAACCATGTAAAATCACTACTCCCATAACGAAGGAGTATCATATTTACCTTACCGGTGTTTAGTAGGGAATGGGTGAATGGGATGACGAGAAAAAATATCCCCATTCTAACCATCATCTTTGCTGCATGGTAAAACCCAATGTATCATCCCCATATCCCTACCCTTTGGTAATTTAACATAGCTATGGAAAATCACCATTTTTAATGGGAAAACTCACTATAAATTGCCATTTTCAATAGCTATGTTAGTCATTACCAGAGGGTAAATGGCCATGTTCAATGGTTTTTTGATGTTTTTTGTATGTTTACCAGAGGGTATCCCCAATGGCAGCAAGGCCAACGGAATCTCCTGCAACTGCTTCAGGTCCTCTTCCAGCAAAGTCTTTTCGTCACGGCTCACCTGGTTGCGGGCCCTACGGGGCCAGGGGGTACACCAAAACACCCGGGAATCTCTTACGAGTAGCAAGGAAAGATGGTGACCGCAATGTGTCTGAAACATGGGGTATACTCCAAAAAATGCTGGTTTTTCATGAGACAATCATGATTGGATTTAGGGATGCCATGTGGGCGTGGATCAAGAGCCCAGCTGATGTGTTTTTCTAGATGATTGTACATGGATGCTATATCACTATATCCCACCAAATCTGGTACCGTCAGTGCAGCCTTCAGCTCGTTTCGGTACATCTCCGTCTCCTGAGGTTGCAGGACTTTGCCCAGCAGAAATGCTGTGGCAGTGGCTGTTTCTCAAGAATCAATTGGACCTGGAGAACACAACTTATTGGCTGTTAAAGTATTAACAATCCAATGTTTGGGGTAGACACTTGTGACATCTTGTGACCAGCCAGATGTGAACAGCCTGGAAGCCAGAACGGCCCTCTGAAAGTTGTTATCCTCCGCGTGAATGAGACTGATGCACACGTCATACTCCCGTAATACACCCGTCAGAAGACCCATAAAAAAACAGCATTGGTTGAATCCCAGTGTTTCCAAACATCCATGGCGTTTGTGGGCAAACAAAAATGCCAAAGTTGTTCCTTTGGTGGTCATTGCTGTCATAAGTCATAAGGATCATTACCGGTCATTGTGTATTTGTTTGATTCTCAGTAAGAAAATTAGCCAACAAAAACTACCAGTAGTAACTTCTCCCAATGACCAACCATGGTTCCCTATCAACAATGATTGATATCCCTGGTTAACATAGTGAGGATGGTTAAATTCCATGAACAAGATATAGTGATAAGTGATAATATCTTCTCAAGCGCACATCCGCACACACACAACCATGGAAGCTCTCGGCCTTGGCGAACATGTCGCGCATGGATTGGGCTTCCAGCAACTTCTCCTGGAGAAAATGTGTCGTGGCCCGGGAGTCCGCACATGTTGGTCATTCGAATATATAATCATTTTCTATAATCTGAATATTTATAATATAAATATATATATATATATATATATTACCTTTTATGTTACATTAAATTAAAAAATACTATGCTATATTATATTAAACTGTACTATATTAAATTGCACTAAACTATATTATACTATATTATATTATACTATACTATATTATATTATAATATATTATATTATATTATACTATATTATCTTATATTATATTATATTATACTATACTATATTATATTATACTATACTATACTATGCTATACTATATTATACTATACTATACTATGCTATACTATATTATACTATTACTATATTATTAAGTTATATAATATAGTATTATATTATATTATATTACAATATTATATTATATTGTATTGTAGCCACTGTTTGGAGCACTCAATGACTTGACCACATTTCTCAGTCTTAACATCTATCTGACATGTCTCCGGTACCCCAAGTTTACCCCATAGTCACAAGCATTTTGGGGCACGTGGTATCAGATCTTGGGGATGCAATCTGTTTCAATTCAACTAATGAAGCAAGTGAAGTCCATCACCCAAGGTAATTCTAGCTACAACAATGCTATATAGATACCCCAAGTATCCCCAAGGTAAACTGCCGTGGTAATGTGTTAGCTCCTCTGCCACTTGCGCGCGCTCTTGTAGCTCGCGCACCTCCGGCCGAGGAAGTTCCATTGACGATCGATGGGTTTGAAAACCATGGTTTTCTTCAAATGTTATATGGTTTACTGATGGGTTAGGGGATTTTGAAGTTTGTGATGATTGTGTTTGTTTAGGAAATTTGAGATTTGGGGGCCGGGGGATTGTGGAGCCATGGCTTTTCAGCCCAATATGTTGTTATAAACCAGGAAACATGGGTTTGGTTTAAGGAATATTTTACTATATTCTAAAAGAATTCATTACTTTCCCATGACTTGTACAGGAATTTCCTGCCATTTTTCTTTTCACCCGAGTCTGCGGAACAACGAGACATGGGGATTCTTAAATCCCCTTTAGACGTAGGGATCCCAAAGAAGATTGAAGCAACATAGTGACGTGATACCTCGCAACAAAATGCAACAAAAACAATGGAGAGGTGATGGCTTTGCTGCAGCTTTTGTATGCTGGAAAGATTGTGCGGAGCGACATGGGGTCATATTGGGTCATGGCATGCTGGTCATATCTGTAGTTCACATCAGTCAGTGGTAGTTATGGGAATTTAACATAGCTATTGAAAATGGCCATAGAAATAGTGAGTTTTCCCATTAAAAATGGTGATTTTCCATAGTTATGTTAGTTTACCAGAGGGTAGTTATGGATGTTCATCATTTGTTCATCCATGTTCATCCCCTAAAAATCCCCATTTTGGGCGTCGAGACGGGACCCAGGGACCTTGGCCTCTCGTAATGCCTGTGGCAGACCGGGTGGGAAAGCTATATAAAGCTATCAGAGCCCGTTGCTGAAAGCATGTGGAAACGATCAGCTTCTTTTCTAATCACAAAATCGCAGCCAAACTTCCAAACCTACTTACATATGGTTGTATAGGTCATATATCCATATATATATATCCACTACATACCATTCTTGTTACGGCTAGACAGGTTGAGTTTCCATGTTCTATCCCATTCCATGTATACCAGCACAATAAAACATGACCCAGGAAGTAGTACAGCACAGACCTGGGAGATGTTCTGGAGGCATGAAAAGTTGTGTGCACAAAGCCATACATCTATCTATCATATATGATCGTATATAATTCATCATACACATGTATATATAATATGACATATATGTGTCTATATGTACCGATCCAAGCGAATTATCTACATGCTTCAAGCCATCACCGCATATCATAGCCCAAAGCCATTTGCTTTAATTATCGATAAGGATCACAGCTTTGTCTGGCTCAAGAATGTTGGCCAATCTTGCCACTTTGCTGGTGGGTGCACTGTCGCCCGTGAGACTTGCACCAATCACCACTTTGTAATTACCCTCACCCTGTCTGGAAATACCATCCCAAAAATATCCCAAATATGATTGAACACTCCTGAGAGAAGTTATATAATTGAAACTATAACCATAGTGCAATATAGTTGTGACATGTCCAATCATTGTTGATTAACATTGATTAACCATATCCAACCCATTGTTGATTCAACATAACTTCATCATCCGAAAAAATTGAAACCACCAACCCAGCTCTCACCTCAGCAGCACCGCCCTGACTTTCTTCCAGATGTGCCATACGATGCTGTGCCTTCGAGCATCATACCGGCATGCGGCACTGGTGCTTTAACCCTACAGAAAATCGGGTTTCAAGATTTAACCAATGCCACAATAGTCATTGTTTAAGATTCCATTCTAATATGTATTGGTTGTTTTGGGATGTTTTGGGTGGGTCTTTAATCATATGGCTAGAAAAGTCGTAGGGTTGCAAACATCATCATATGGCTATAAGAAAAGCTGGTTGGTGGTTTTCACCAATCCCACAAATACTTACTAGTCACTTGTCATCCCAACCAATAATCCCACGCATGGTTAAAGCATTTTTTTGAACCCCCCAACCAGGAAATCATTGAAACCACTGACCAGAAAGAAACATTGCATTCTTGCTAAAATCAACAATACTGAGGTGGATCATTGGGGTCGAGACCCTGCAGTTCGTTGCTGATCACACCAAAATAACTGATAATTTATGGATGCTCATGACCCCAGTCATGTGCTTCATTAGGCTTTGATCTAGATAACAATGTCTCTCTGGGGACTCTCTACAAATGGGCTACAGGCATTGCAATGGCCAACACCAGGCAGGGAAGACACTGATAGGCACAGGAGTCAGCTGTCTGATTTGTCTTGGGGAAAGCAGCACATTTAATCATTAGAGAAAATAAGTTTCAGTATCCGTCCATGGCTATATTGGGGCGTAAATCATTTCCCCCCTGTCTTAGAGGGCAAAATCTGGGTGGTTTACCGTGTCCAGCCCTATTGACTAGCTGAATGTTCAACTAAGAAAGCTGAATTTGCCATTGGCTTTGTCTCAAAACCAGGTAATTGCCCCGACATCCAACGGTTTACCATCATTTTCCCCATCCAGCATTTGCCATTTCGATTGCTTTTCGGTCCTGCCTCACCCAACGACACGGAGAGTTCCACTGATTTCTGTTGCTCTGCTTGCAGCTGTCCCTGCGGGCGCGTTGCCGAAATGGTCACAGTGGTTGGTGACAACTGTAGATGGGTTGTAGATGGTGGTATGTTCTCTCCAGAAAACAATTGATATTTCTTCATATCCGACATATCGACTCAGTCAGATCATGTCAGATCTATCTTTGTTCTTGTTCTATTTAAAGATCGCTGTCAGAGAGTTGAGTGCTTACAAAATGTTGCAACTATCGTCCAAAAAGTGTTTTGTTCCCCAAAGAAACAGTTGGTTGATGTTGGTTGCTATCCGTATCCCACATCCCACAAGTTTACCCGGCCACTTCCTCCCACACCAATCCCTTCGAACTTCGCCATGGTCTTCAAACAAGCCACTGACCATTGAAGTCGAATCGAAGTGTCTAAATTTGGAGACTCAATCTCATGGTTGATCATCAATTCCGATTTAAATTAACATAAATTAACTAGATATTGGAGATCCCCAAGTTTGAAACAACCCGCACCTGGGGGTTTGTCTTAGCATATTTTAACATAGGTTAACTTAGGTTAACCAAAACAATCATGTTTTATCATCATTCTAAATTCTACCTATTATCCATTTGTTAAGGTAATCCCCAATTTTCAAGCAGACCCGAGTAGACGTTTCCATTGGATGTGGGGTTGTCCAAAAAAGGGTGTGGGGAAAATGATGATGCTGTAAACCATGGAATTGTGGAAGGTTTCCCAACATGTTCGGACCCAAATATCATACTGTTGAGTGGTTATATCCCATTAACATTATCACATCAAATAAAAGTTCAAAACCCTCCGTCGTCCCTTTATACTGCCGGGTTAACAGGGATTCCCAGAATGGATTGTGAGAATCCCCAATATATCGGCTATAGCAATCCCAATAATATAAGCATCAAGGAATAGGGTCGCAATAGGGGTTTTGAACCCCAATCCACCTGCATCCTTTGAACCATAATCAAGGGTTTGCCATGCCAACACTCAACTTGGCCACCGGCCACCAGAGATGGAAAGGGAAGGTCTTCGCTGTACATGGACCAGAGGTGAGACACCAGCGGCAACAAGTTGCTATAGTGAAGATTAGTCGCGTAATGTAATGGTAACAACAACAATAGCCAGTGCGAGATATGTATACTATATATAATATACACTACAGTATTACAATATACATATACGTGTGTAGGAACGATCAAAACAAAAAGAATTGCTTAAATTTGGAATCCTGGGCCGCTATATCCATGGAGGCTGGGTACGTCTCGAAATTCCAGGGCATCGGAACCAGGTAACCACACATGTTTGGCGTTTCTTTTTTCTAGGTAGCAACAACATCCAAGGGGGGGATGTAGTAGAGGGGTATAGAGGGGTGCTTTTGACCCACATATCATTTATCATGTTATAATATTACATAATATCATACTTATACTATATTACACCCATATATTACATATATATGTTCCACGGTCAATATTTAGTATACAGCTCCAAGTCATCAATTTTTGAAGAGTGTAATTATTATTGTTTTTCAGGTTTTGGGAATATAGTATAAATATTATCGTTTTTTGAAGAGTGTATTATCGTTTTCCAAGCCCCAGCTCAATTTCCAAAAATAAAGATATCTCGAATACTACTTTCCATTACGGTAGATTTTGGCTGTAGCTTATATATATATATGTATATGACTGTATATGTATATATTATACCCATATGATCTATCATCCATCCCAGACAACCAGTGACTACCTCAACATCCTGCAAGATGGACCCCAAACAGTTGTATCCAACCGCCCAACAGTTGAGCTGATGACATCCCCACTCAACTCCCGGTATCCCATTGGATTTTTTCAACTTGGCGCTGGCCCCAACTCGTGCTAGCTACATTAGCGTGTCCAAGGGTTATATCAGTTCTATTATATCTAGCTAATATAGCTGCAGTCACTTCCCCCTCATGTTCACCCCATGTTTTCACGAATTGGAAGCAGGGCTTCCAGTTCGTTGTGTCGGTGCTAACCTCTGGTTTCAAGGCTGCATTGGCCCAAGTCTGCAACTCCCCACGGAACAGCTTCCAACGGTAGAAACAGCTTTGAAAGACTTGGAAAATCTTGAAATCATTTATATAAGGGATTTTAAGGGTGTGTCCAAAACTGGGGCACCTTCTTATGATCATTTTACCCATTGGAGCGGCCAGCAATGAGGGGACCACATGGGACCACCATTTTCAGACAAACTGATTTGACATCAAACGCTTCTCTTGAGTGAAATATCGTCGGAGAGTGGGGAACAATTCAGATTCAACGATTCAGCGGTGCATGAATTCTGACAGTCTGACTGATGCGACAAAGGAATACAAAGGACAGGTACGCAATAAAGATGCAGCAAGAGTATGAGCATCTCGTGAGATCTGAGATCAGGTCTTTTTTGCCATAGGTCAGCCAGGCATAGCAATCTAGAAATCTGAGACAGACTGAGGGAATCAGTTGGATGTTCTTGTTGCGCAAGGCCAAGCCAGGCTTATTCGATGGATGCACTTTCTTTCAAGCTAGGGTAGCTTCCTCAACTGGAAGAAGTCTGACATGTCGAATTAGCACGTGTAATTACATGCCTTGTTTGGCCCACACAGGGAATGCAGCACAATCATCACGAATCACGAGAATAGTTCACTTATCAAATATCTGTCACCTCACTCAACTACCTATAGATCGCGCTTTAATCTTTTGGGTTTTGGGGTATACCGTAATGTCCCATTTTCGGACATGCCGAGCAGCATGCACTTCTTTCGGAGGTTCACCAACCCATTCGGGGGAATACTTTCTTGAACTGACAATATTGGGATTTTTGCCTATACCTCTTGTTACCATTTCATTTCATATTCAGAACATGTCTGGATTGTCTGCAAAAAATCTTGCAGGTGAAAACAGGCCATTAAGGAGACCGTTTCCCGAGCATGAACCATCATTTAGGCAGTCTCTTCCCAAGTCGAAACACATTTTCCAAATATGGATATGGTACGGGGGTCAACATTGCAAACATGGGCACACTCTCCCTTCATGTGTTCTTATTTTGAATATCTCACGATCCTTGGGAATCCGATAACTTGAACTGGGTGTTTCCTAAAATGTAATGAGATATCTCATAATAACCCAGAATATAGAATATTGATGAATATTGGTAACTTAGATATGTCTAGTAAGTAGGGAAACCTGTGGTGAAGAGGGCACCCCCTATCTTTGTTGAATGGTTCGCCATACCTGTCCATGCATCTTTCCGCTGCCAAACTGCTGTGCAATCCAGTTGTTCAGAGATTTACAGGTCCTGGCTTGCCGGGATCTTGACTGCTTGGAACTTGACCGGATGTTCTGAGGCTTTCCCAAAACAGGAAGGAAATCCCACTTCATTTTTTACTTAGATTGTACAGAGAGAGGCAGCACCAAAATGAGTTTCAAGAATCCAAGCACCGTGCGGATTGCATTTGAGTGTGGTTCAAAAAGATTAACAGTGATTAATTGATGAAAACTAATCAACCCATTGATACCACATATCATGATAATTTTCATGGATAATTAACTAATTGATGGGGTATCAACATCAAATAATGATGTGGATCCATTGATACCCCCATCTTTGAGGTTTCGCCGTCCTACCGGAAGCGCAGGTCGCGGTGCAGGACGTTGGTAGCCCATGGGCACAACCTGCGTTCCCATGGGTTCCCCAAAATCCTGTGGAACGGATCATGTTCATAATCACAATGATTGAGAAAACATGATTGAATGGCATTGAATAGCCTATTTTTGGGTATAATGGCCATAAATTAGGGTATATTCCATTTTGAAACCAAATGTAAACAAACTGGCAGGAAGCGTTCTGATGTGATGATACAACCGGTGTAGACCTCCAGAGTACCCAAAATAACACCGACTGCAGACCATCCAGTGCTGGAAAGTTGGATAACATTGAGGTGCATACCCCTTATCTCCATCGGTTTCAACTTCCTCATACCCCCATTATTCTTAGTTATATTCATCTATATAATATAAAATATCAGTATTCAAGGTCCCATTTTCTGATTATATCATGGCATATCAACAGTTAGTGATATAATATCCATGATACAATTTCCCTTAATATCCATCATGGTATGATATTCCTTTAAGATTCCCTCATCTCCATTGGTTTCCCCACTAAAAATATGGTGGTTTCCTAAAATGGGGGTACCCCCAATCCATTAATAGATTGATTTTCATCCTAAACCATCCATTTTGGGGTACCCCTAGCAATGGACACCCCCCTATGCAAATTGTATAAACATCGTTAAACATGGTGAATCTAAGATACCTGCCACAAAAAACAAATCAAATTAAACCGGGTAGTACATTTTACCCTTGATAGTAAAAGATTAAAGTACTAAAGTATCCAACCAAGGTTGACCCACAGGCTTCCAGGCTTGACAGTTCCCAGGCAGTGCGCCAATCCTGGATGCTGTTGGTAGCTCCAATTGTTGCCATCTTTAAGGTTCAACACCGGGGGTCAAGAGTATGAGGTACTTTAATGAGGCAATATGAGATACTTTATTTTGGTATGAGATAATATGATATCACATGAAACAATCACTCAATACCCCACATAATTCTGCCCAATTGTATTAAAAGCTTGGGGTGCATGATAATTGTCAAAATCTGGTAGAATCCCATAGACCGAGGTAATGAATGGTACTGACTGAGGTAGACCCAGCAATAAGCAATTCCCAAGAAATGTTTTGAAACTGGGTATCCCCCCGTAAATGGTAGTGGTTGTGACCCCAACTGGCTGATCCTTGCGGCCTTGCTCTGACCGCTGAGAGTGTTATTCGGTTGCCACGGCTGCCATGATCTGCCATGATATGCCCAATCATATTCCCATGATGTCTCAAGTATATCGCCATGAAATTGCCATGATATCCTCATTATACCATTTATACCCAATAAAACCATCATGTGTGTTGCTTAAATCATGGCAACTACATTAAACTTGTGTTTGCGCCTTGTGGGCTTATCTTGGAAAATTTGCATTTTGATGAAATGCAGCGTGTAATACAAACAAATAGATCTTAAAATTCAAACAAAAAACAAGGACAGAAAAACAATGCAAAAAAATGGAAATCATAAATGCACAAAAAATGCAAGTGCAAAAACGCAATGCAAAACAAATAGAACTCAAAAATGAAAAACATGTAGTGTAAGTGCAAAAACGCAAATGCAGAACATGTTTTTGGACACCCCCTTGATTCACATTTAGGGGGCGTGCAGGATGTGCACTCTCGGTTGCCTGGTTTTCATGCATTCCGGTTCTTATTGAGTTTGTCTCACATGCCATGCAATATGTGCAAGAATGAATTTCAGTTCGGTTTGGGTTTCTGTCCCTGATCAACACTTGGATGGGCACATAGATTTTCAGGAAAGGGGTGGCGGTTGGCGCAGCCCCCAGCCCAAACCCCACACGTTGCTTTTCGGGAAAGTGGGGGGCGCATTTCCCAGGGAATGACCCTACCGAGGGTCCATCTGTTTCGTTTTTTTCGTTGCATTTGTTTTGTTTTTTGTTGTTTTTTTTTAATGTTTTTTGTTGTTTGTGGTGGTTTTGTTGTTTTTGTTGTCGTTGTTTTTGTTGTTTACCTCATGTTTTTGCGATTTCTTTCAAAAGTATCCAGACTTGAAGGTCCCCAATTCGGATGGCAACCTGTCCACTTGACAGGCGTGAACCTCAACATTGCGCGTTCTTCTTCGGCTTCACGGGTTCACCTCAACCTCCCTTTTCAAGTTTGATGTGCCCTTGTCTTCTGCGCAGGTTTTTACTACCTTGTCCAGGTTAATTTGCTGTTTCTATGTGTGCTGCATTTGGCATTTTCCATGTCGCCTCCTTCCAACTCGCATTGGTTCCATCCATGTCTTCTTCATTTGTCAAATGTGCTTCTTTCCAAGTTACGTTTGCTCTTTCCATTTTTCTTCCACTTGCAATTTTTGCGTCTTTTCAAGTAGCATTCTTCTTTTCCATTTTTTCTCCAATTGTCATGTGTGCCTCTTTCAGAATTGCATTTTCCAATTCCTTTTTGTTTGCATTGTCTCTCCATTTTTCAAGTTGTAAACATCCTAGAACAAGCGCAATTCGACAGCACAACATTAAACATTAAACAATAAAAACAAACCCAATGATATTAAAAACTGCTTTCTCCGAGTGATCCTCACCAACTGATACATATCTGACATTATATATGGCAATCTAGCTGACATATATTGTGACATTCTTTCTGGCATATATATTCAGACATTCCATCTGGCATTCTACCTGGCATTCTGATTGGCGTTTGTGTGATTTATACATTGTGACATTCTACCGAAGCTGCAGGAGGATCTAGAGACCCTCACCTGGTGGAGAAATATGAATCTTCGAATGAATATTCTAATTCCCTAAAAGTCCCTATATATCATTATATATCCCCATTAATTATGTATCATGGTTGAAGCATTCACCAGTTTTCCTCTGTTTCCCACTGCTTTTCCCAAGGATTTCCCAGCATTTCTGGAACGTCCTCGGAGGTGCTGTGTTCGTCAGCTGCGTCTGCGCGTGGCTGGCTGGGAACATCGAACATCACCGAAAACGCTATACCTCCCATGATCTTTATATGTGTATATAGCAAACACAAAACATATATAGAAACGTTGGAAACCTGGAAAATCTGGTAATGATGAAGGAATCATCATCTATTTTCACATTCTGGAAACTGTTTTATCTTTTTGGGGACCCCTATATAAACCTATATACACATAATACGAGATTGCAGGAACCATGACAACACTTCACATGAACATGAATATGATATTGACATTGCCTGCCTGCATGTGTATATATATATATGTATGTATGTACGATGGACCTCCATGTACTATTTGACCGTTGACTATTTGATTCCATTTCATATTCAAAAAAATAATGAAATCACCAAAAAAGAGGTTCAGAGAGGCTTTTAGGAGAAGTTCATTATATATTGAATATTTTGAATATTTTGAAAATTTTGAAATTCAAAAAATTCAAAATATTTTTGTATTGGCTAAATTTTTTGAATATTTTGAATATTTTGAAATTCAAAAAAATCAAAATATTCAAAATATTTTTGTATTGGCTAAATTTTTTGAATATTTTGAATATTTT
>Ga0126342_10013116_pt1 | contig 14724 bp, 15 predicted proteins | sample Cyp1metagenome_FD_92528 | JGI IMG/M metagenome (GOLD analysis project Ga0126342, IMG submission 92528) | Coral microbial communities from Lord Howe Island, Old Settlement Bay, Australia - Cyphastrea 1 metagenome | ecosystem: Host-associated > Invertebrates > Cnidaria > Coral ... | reverse complement strand
TGCTATAATATGCTGTAATATATGTATATGTATATGTATATGTATATGTATATGTATATGTATATGTATATGTATATGTATATGTATATGTATATGTATATATATACATACATACACATGTACATATATATGTATATATGTAGTAACTATGACATTGGGATGGATTAAACTACCTATATGATATGATTTGGGGGATGAACAAGGCTGTGAACATCCATAAAATACCAACTATTTTATGATGTAATTGCAGGGTACAAGGGTTTTGTCCCACCAAATCAATGTGAAGAACTACGGGTATGGGTTAAAACTTTGGGTACCTTTCTGGTTGATTGGGCAAGCCAGATTCCAATAGAAATGGGGATGGGAACGAAAAAAATCAAGAGTTGTTCTCTCCATTTGCAAAGGCCTTTTTTCAAGTGTGTTGGTTCAATAATGTATATACATAACCCAAAATGGAGGGATATGAAATCAAGAGTTGGATTCTCTGACCCCGGAATAAAGATGACTTCAGCTTCAAGTTCAGCGGATTTTTTTTTGCAAGCTTTTGCAGGATGAACTTGATTTTTTTTTCTTCGTGAAATCAGTAAACACATCACTAAGAACTTTATTTGAGACAGTGAACAGTTTCTAAAAAATCCATTCAACAGTTTCTTGGTTTTATTGCTGATATTCCTTGCAATTCTCTGTTTTTTGTTGGTCTTCTTCACTGGCAGGGTCCCTTGAAGAAAGTCGTCACCAGGTACATGAAGTATGATGGCTCCGGGGACACTGCGGGTATCGCCCAGCGATTAGCGGCCATCACGGAAGCTCAACCGCAGGGCAGTTGTTCTGTTGGGTCAACTTTCAAGGTCCTGGCTTGGGGCCCCATGAGGCGCCATTGGATTGGTTTAAGGGAAAATCTACAGGAAACCATGGTTTTTACCCTTTTTATTATCGGGGTTTCCTGTAAATTTTCCCTTAAACCAACCCAGTGAATAATGCGCCATAAGCTTCAAGATTCTTTGGAAATCTTTGGAGGGCACTGAACCGAGGCCTCAATGTTTTTTTACAAATCACACCATGGATAGAAAACGAAGACTTTCCAGCATGCCAGGCTCACCGGAAATCTGGAGAATTGTGAGGGAGAACTCATGTACGGGGCAATCCAATTTTGAGTTGAAAGGATGCAGGAACCCCCTATAATCAGAGGTAAAAAAAAACCATGGCTGTAGATTTTCTTAGGTCGCCAGCTTGATGGCTGACTGCTCCAACGAAGCCTCCACCCCGGCCACGTTTTCGGGGAAATTCCACGAGCTCAGCGACATCATCATCGGTGCATTGGAGAAGATCTGGGATGTCCGTTGCTTAAAATCACCAGCAGTAATGGGTATTAAATTTGGGGGTATGATGGGGATACAATGGATTGAACCATGTATGTTTCTTGGGTGTGTCTGAACATGGGAGATTTCATGCTTCAAATGGCAACAAGAAAAAACAGATACCCGGAGAATGGTGATTAACTAATGGAATTTAGAGGTACCCTTTTTCACCCAAATGGTTCAAGAAGTAGACATGAGAACTTTGCGGGCCTTTTTCTGGGGAGCATTTGTTTTTTGTTTGTGACTTTGCAGCCTTTGGGAAGCTGACATGAAGAGGATCAAGGGTTTTCCCTAACCGGGCAAACCACCAGAAGGGGACATTCCAGCAGATGATGCGCATCCCAAGAGTAGTGCAATTGAATTGTCCGATGAATTTTACCAAGTGGAAGGGGGGCGGAGCTTCTAGCTCTTCCATGGATATTTTATTTACTGGAGTTGTTCTTGCTGTCCTTACCAGCTGTGTCCAAACTATTCTTATTGTTCAGCTCCTTTCCAGTACCGTAAATCTTCATTTTGGCAGGTGCAAAGCTCCCAGGCTCTCAGGTGACGTCAACATCCCCAAACCCTGGTTGCTTGATGGTGAGTTGATGGTGAAAGTTAGTAGCTTGTTTTCCAGATGCGGTACTGCTTCAAGCTGCCGGTTATGGATCGATCACCTGGCAGTGGAAACTGCCCCATTGATGTCCATTTCTGGATGATATCCAACATAAAGGGCGGGATTTTCATGGATTTTCTACATAAAAGCTGGATTTCGATTCACTGGCTGGGGGGAAACCCAGCGAGGTTAGGGAATTTCTGGCTAGTCGAAGTTGAGTTCCTCAATCATCCCCATGAAAACCACAGAGGATTTCTCCCGGACACTAGTTGATGACTCAGTGGCTCCCACATTTTGCTAGTTAAAAAACCTGATTGAAGTTGGATAAAGATCCAAGAACCTCATCATGTTTGGTTAAACTCATCTATTTGTGATGCCAGAAGGGTTTTCACTCTGCCTCAGGTGAATGGGCATCCAACAGTTGGGGATACTCCCCATTTTTCCTGCCCTTTTTTAGTGGGGAAAAACTGTTTCTGAAGTATAAATACTATCAATGGGATCATGGGCCATCAAAATCCATGTTAATATTTTACTGTATATACTTCAGATTTGCGTTTCTCAAACATCTTATCGCCTTCCGAAGTAGCTGAAGATCTGCCCATCAACACATTCCGTCACTTGTGACTTGGAAGCCAGGTGTCTTGGTGATGAACATCTTTGACATGGTGTTTGGCGAAGAATCCGCCGCCTCACAGGCCAACCATGGAGTTTCCATGGGATATTTTGACCCCCTACAATTTTTCTTGAGCATAGACCTCCCAAAATGGCTATATCCCATAGGAAAATCAACTTCCAGACCTAACTTTTTGGGTTCGATGATCGATCTTCCAAGTTGAGAAATTACGATCGGTCCCACAGGTTCATGCTGGCCGTGAAAAATCGTGAGGCAAAAGGAATGATGACGAGTACCGTGACGGAATTCCAAACCGTGCGGCCCCTGGTGCGACAAAAAATGAGCGCGAGAACTCCAAAGGCCCTAAGCACAACATGATGACAGGATCCATTCAATCCATTCTGAGAGTCACTGTCAGGCAGACTGTCAGGGGCCTTTCTGTGTATTTCTAGATGTAGTTGGATCCCCAAGATCTGTGTTCTTGGGTCATTTCCCATGGATTTTTCTCATCGTGTTTTTTTTGACGGACGAGGTCTTTAAGGACTACATTGATGGCAAGTTGAAGCATGAGGATCTTAAAGAAAAGATCGAAACTTGGACTCACCAAAGCTTGATGTCCAATTTTTGCCATGAAATTGGTGTCAATTTATGATTCCATTGATCGCCCTGGATGACCATGGCCATGGGTCCATTGGGACCCGAGTTGACCCTGGTTTGGAGGGCAGATTCCAAGCAACTTTTCTGGGTGGCTTTAGAATTTCTCGACTTTTTTCTTCCCCTGTCTCTACACCTCTACACCTCTACACCTTTACACATAATATATGTATATACATACAGATACACACATATATTTAATACACACACACATATATATACGTATATATATACACATGTATATATATATATATGTATATATGTATACATGTCTACATATGATACGTGCACATTATGTCCATTCCATGTGTTCCATCCTGACTTTGAACTCACAATCCCAAATTGACTACTGTAGTTGGTTGGTGGTTTCAATATATATTCTATTTCCAGCCATGAGATGATGGTCTGTCCACAACTCCCCTCTGGTAGCCAGACATGGGAACTGAATATCAGCCATTTATAGATGATTTGCCTAATTGGACGTGGTTATTTTCCACTACCAGGCAAGGTTACTAGACGATCTACCCCAATCTTCTTGGTGAAATCCCGAAATTGGTAGTTAACGATTTCCAGTTGTTCATCACCAGACATTGACTTGTTGGCGTTGCAACCACCAACTGTCTTGGCTTCCAACATGTGTCCAGCTAATGAGCCCAAAACCGTTTCGAAATTTTGGCGGGAGAAGCCCAGGATGAAAGTGCCCAGAAATCCCCAAATAGCCAATCAAATGAATCAAGTGATGGGCAAGTCCCCAACTGTCAACGGGCCACGTTTTTGCCGTTTCGAACTCCTATTGTTCTCAGTGCCTGAGTCCCACTTATTGCGCATCGATCTCACAAGTATTGGTAGGGACAGATGAAAAAGCTTTTGTTTTGTTGAAGAAAAACACATAATTTTTGTATATCCCCATGATCTCAAAATGCTTGTTTTGTTTCTTTTTGCCTGTAGCACTAGCCATCAAACCTCCTCAAAGATGTCGTTTTCCCAAGAGTGAATAGAGGGTTCATCCCCGTTTGCAGACAAGCGTTGCAGGTAAGTGATAACACATGGTACATATACCAAATTGACCCCGAGTGACCCAATATTCATAGTGTTGGTTGCATCACATGAAATATCCGCACTTTATATCCATCATTGAGACAAGCCCAATGCTTCAATAATCAATCATCATGTTCACCTATCTAGCCAGCTATTTCTCTATCTACCTACCCACCTAGCTATCTGGCTATCTAGCTACCTGGCTACCTAGCTACCTAGCTATCTAGCTACCTATCTATCTACCTATCTACCTACCTATCTACCTACCTATCTACCTCTATCTACCTCAGTCTATCTACCGCTACCTACCTCTACGCCTACCTCCACACCTACCTCTACACCTACCTCTACACCTACCTCTACACCTACCTCTACACCTACCTCTACACCTACCTCTACACCTACCTCTACACCTACCTCTACACCTACCTCTACACCTACCTCTCTACCTATCTATCTATCGATCGATCGATTGATCGATCGATCGATCGATCTATCATCTCTCTACCTATCTATCTGCCTACCTACCTACCTACCTATCTACCTACCTATCTATCTATCTATCTATCGATCGATCTATCAATCAATCAATCAATCTATCTATCTTTCTATCTATCTATCTATCTATCTAACTATCTATCGATCTATCTATCTATCTATCTCTCTCTCTCTATCTATCGATCGATCGATCGATCTATCTATCTATCTATCTATCTCTCTCTCTATCTATCTATCTATCTATCTTATCTTATCTTATCTTATCTTATCTTATCTTATCTATCTATCTATCTATCTAGACACAGGGCTTTACCACCGCGCTTCCTCTTCCACCTTGTCTCCCAGCTTTGTCTCCCACTTTGTTTCCCACCTTGTCTCTGACTTTGTCTCGCACTGTGCCTTCCGCCCTGTCTACCACTGTGTCTCCCACCACTTCTCTCCCAGTGTGGTATTGTGTGTCTCCCACTTTGTCTCCTGCTATGTCTTCCACTGTGCGCTATCCCGACTTCTCCCCCTTCCCATGCGTGGGGCAGGGTCCTGGAACCTTGGAACCTCGTCTCCCAGTTGTCTCTCAGTTGTCTTCTGCTTGTTTCCCAGTTGTGTCACAATTGTCTTCCAACCAGATGACGAGACGTTGTCTCGCAGTTGCCTCCAAGGTTTCTCCGCTTGTTGTCTAACTGTCTTCCGCCTGTCTCCCAGATGTGGTCTCCCAGTTGTCTCCCAGATGTGGTTTCCCAATTGTCTCCCAGTTGTTCCCAAATGTGGTCTCCAAATTGTCTCCCGGAATCGTTTTCCGCAACTCCCAGAATTGGACTTCCAGTTGTCTGCAAGTGTCTTCCACTTGTCACCCAGTTGTCCTTCAGATGGTGTCTCTACAACTTTCGAGTTCTTATTTTTCACTTGCCTTCCGCGCCGCGCGCCTCAGCCTTGACTTTGAAGCCGCCACTGCTGTTGGGTTGCAAAGCTGGGGGCCAATATACCCCCCATTTGTTGGCAGCATCAGGCTGGCATTGATGGAAAACTCAGTGAACTCAAATCCACCTGCTCTACGGCTTCGATGGAACCCAGGCCGGCTGGCTTCCATAGTGGACGGCTGCAAATAGGACATCGTTAAATGGTTCTTAAATTAATTATCACTACCCCCCAAAAAAGAGTATATTGAAGTGGAAACAACATGAAACAGCAATATCTATCGTGTACGAAACAACAGAAAGCTGAAGATATTCAGAGATAAAAGTAAAGAGGACGGGAAAATATGACCAACAAACGTGGACCATTTCCAAGATTGGTGGTTAGTTGAAAACGGTGGTTCCTAAAAAATCAAGCAGCATTTGATGAATGTTGCTGTGTTTTTTTATCCCGACATTTTTTGGCATCCAAGTATGGCCCATTCACCCTGGTACTCTGGTCTTCACAGGGAAACAACCGGTAGATGGATGTCCATCACCATATTATCATGGAAGTCAGGTCAACATGTGTCGACACTTCCTCATGCTGGCGAACAAAAAAACATCGCGTTTTTTTGCATCGGACATGCCGATCACAAATTTCAAGCGAATATATAAATTGAAATGGAACTGGGCAGTAGGGAACTTTCCTGCACGCTCGAACGAAACCCAAAGCCTCAGGTGCAGCTTTAATTGGAAGAAAGGGTTTGACATGAGCCTTTGAGGGCAAACCAAACAACAAGATGGCGCAAATTTACAACAGGAAAAACTGCGAGGGTGAGAGGGGAGGAGTTGCACCCAGCCCCAAGAACAACAAGAAAAAGCAACAAGAAACAAGACACAATAACAAAAACACAAACAAGAACACAAAATCCTCGAAAATCGGAGATCTATTTGAGTCGATTTTTTACCCGTTAACATAATGACGGTGTTCATCCAATTTTTGGGTGAACCAACCATGGCCAGATGGGTTACTGGTAGTGGCGTTGATACTACCTGGTTTTTTGGGGGATTATCGTGTTATAACTCAAAAAACCCCATAACATATCATCTATACATCAAGTAAGCCTCATCAGATAGTAACCCCGCGGTCATATTGCAACAACCCCAACACATATAGAACAGTAACATGACAAAAATAGTGGCACTGGCAAAGTACCTTTCCATCCTTTCCATGGTTTTAGGGCTTACTGTAGATATTTCCATATTATTTCCATCCCAACAATAGCCATATGATTTTGTCCATATGATTCCGACGCCCTTGGGATATGAACAGTTCCCCAGTAATTTTCAGGGTCGTCTCCCATAGGTTTTGGCGCATGAGCTTCAATTCGACCCTGATGAGCAACGTCATCGCCCGTTGGCGAAATCGTGGTCATCCCGCGGGAAATGTGGCTGTTGGAAATGTCTGGGACATGTTTTCGGACATGTTTTTTTTCGGCATTTGATTTGGGGTTTGCAGGGTCAAGATGTAAACAAGTGTCTTTCAGTCGAGACTTTGTGTGACGTATCAGATTCAGTTCGGTTCACTCCGGGGCCATGAGGAGTTCAAACTCAGATCATGACAGATTTTTGATGCCATCAACCCTCACTGAGGATACCTACAAGATCCTCTGCAACCAACTTCTCAAGCACCTTGGAAACATTTGGGCCCTGAGATGGCTTTAATCCAAGAAACCTCCCCAGTTAGGGTTGGTACTGGGGCAACCCCATCTTGAAATTTCATGGGAACATGATGTTAACCATTGAAACCACTGGGACACGCAACTCTTGGAGAGTTCTGAAGCGGTGCTTTCGATGCCCATCTGGGCCTATCTTGCCTGTCTCCAGGACCAGTCGTGTTCTGGATGATGACAAGAAGATGCTGCTGGACAGCTTGCCGTGCTTCAACAAGTTGCTCATCCAGAAATGGAGCCTCAAAACCATGGCTTTCAATACTCAAACGGTCTAATTTCAAGCATGATTTGTGGGGTAGCTGACTTTGTTGAACCATTATTATTAATCCACTATTCACCATTATTCATCAATATTAACCACTAGTATCCCATATGATTTTATGATTTATGATTTATGGCTTGACCACCGTATCCCAGAAGATTTTATGATTTATTCACCATTATTGATCAATGTTAGCCACTAGTCACTAGTATCAATGTTTTATGATTTATGGCTCCCCTCAGCGAAAACCGCCTGCTTAGGCTGCGCAATGAGATCGTCTTTCCCTGCCTGGATTCCACCACGGACCTGGTTCTGGCCACCATTACGCAGCTGGGCGAATTGCGGTGCTTCAGCCTGGTGATGGCAGTATCTACAAGTTTATGGATAGTCATGTATATACATATATAGACAATATATAGATAATATATAGAATATATATATAATTATATATATATATATAATATGAATATATATGTATATATATAGCGTATAGATAGTATCTATCTATCTATCTGTCTGTCTGTCTGTCTATCTATCTATCTACCTATCTATCCACATCATACATACATGTACCTATATATATATATACACATAGATATGTATAGATACATATACATATGTCGATATGTATACTCTATACAAGTCCATTCGCCCTGCTGGTTGGACAAGCGGCTTGTCATCCCTTGGCAGATCCGAGGCGAGATCAGAAGAAGATCCCGGATTTGGTGGTGGCACCGGTGAAAACTGGTGGAGAACTCACTGTGACTTGGCCGTGGTAAATTCGTGGTGTGGTAAACTCCCTTTAGTGATGTGGTAAATCATATATACCCATGGGAACCCATGGTGATATGGTAACCCATGGGAACCCATGGTGATATGGTAACCCATAGTGATATGGTAAATCATAAATAGTGATATGGTAACCCATGGTGATGGTAAACCCAATGGGAAAATCATTTATATCATTTCTATCATTTGGGGATGGTCGAAAAACAGCACGAATCCAATTGGATACAAAATATTGGTAAATGTACCGGGCAATTACATGGTTGGTATCATAGATGTTCTTTTTTTCATTGTTTGCAAAAAAATCGAACAAATCTCTGCGCGGCAACTCCAGGGGGTTCCAAGGGGAGCTTGCACCATTTACGGAAATCGGTGGGCTTGAGGTGATGCTGGTCAACGTGTGGTGGCCAAGATCCATCTCTCGTGTGGATTTGTTGGCAATTTCGAGTATTTTTAATTGCGATTTCATCCTTACCTGTGATCATTGCCCCGATATAATGACTTAAATTTTCAGTGCGGCTACTAGCGGGCAGCTATTTGATTAGTGGGATGATTGCCAGACGTTTTCGTTCTTTGATTCCCAACTTTGGGAATTCGATGAAAGCAATGAAATCTATTTAAGAGTTTGAGCTTGGCTTGTAAACGAAATCAATGGCCGTTTGAGGAACTCACAAATAATGCTTGTCTATGGGTTATGAATCCATCAATTCATCGATCACTAAATATGTGAGACATCAATGAGCAAACTCTGTGGTGAAGTGACCAGAAAGATGCCATGCTAACTGGGATGGTTTTCCAACAAGACGATCTCACGATGTCAAAGTCGGTTATTGTTGGTGGTTGCAGTGGTTGCACATATCAAAGAACCTCAGTTTTTGACATATGCCAATGCCAATTCTGCACATCTATTTTCATGTATTTCTCTCTGTGTCTGTACATAGTACACACTTGTCTTGAGTTACTTTGAATTGATGAGACAATTTTAAGATATAGCGTATAAATACATGAATAGATGCACGATGATCCAATCTATCCAATCTATCATACCCATCTCATCTATCTATCTGTGTAATATATATCTATATGGGTCAGAGGGTCAGAATTGGGTACAATCATTGGATGGTTAATCTAAAGATGGTTAATCTCACATCTGTGGTCCCGCAGATCTTTAATTTTGACCCATACCCATATCTCAATGGATTGGTTTAAGGGAAAATCTACAGGAAACCATAGATTTTCCCATTAAATATGGGGCTTTCCTGTAAATTTTCCCTTAAACCAATCCAGTGAATATCATCTACCCATCCTATCCATCTATCTGCTTATGGCAGGACTTGAACAACCTGGGCAATGTGAAGACCCAGGCTGGGCTCGAGGGGGCAAACTTTCTGACCCTGAAAGAGAAGGGCTCATTTATGACTAGCGATGACACACACACACACATATATATACATATACACATTACTATGTATATATATATAATGAGATATATATATATATAATGATATATATATATACATACTCATATATATTATCATTATATATGGAATTAACCCATGAAATTCTACAGAAATCGTCATTCAAATTCCTATAAAAACCCAAGAAAAAAGGTTGTTGGTTTCCTGCCCATTATCGGCTGCAGCTAACCACAGGACCGCAAGGGAGAAATGCACCTGAATCCCGTCAGCCGATGCTGCGCGGGGACACTCAGTTTCGTCTTGCTGGAAATCCGGCCTCAAAGTCCAGGAATGGAGGATTTATAGGAACTTATGGTTATATAACATGGGAAAAATACATGAACATATGATATGGCCTTGATCGTTCTTTCAGTTTTTAATGACAATGCGTCAGCGTCAGCGCGAAATGTCTTACCCAAGCTGCGGGTGCCCTGTTTTAATGTCTTCTTTTTCAGGGATGAGAATCAGAATCCTGGAATTGAGCCTGATGAATCGTTCATCCCTGAGGCGGCAAAGTGGCGGTTGTTCTTGTTCCTGGTACCCAGCTGTACAAATCATTTGCAAGTTGTGAAAGTTCCGAATCTGGACAAACATCTGCATCTGAATTTTTCGATGAGAAAACATCCTCAATATCTCAATTCTGGAGATTCTGGTTCTCCCTGTTGATCTTGAACGAATCGGCTTGGATGAAGCCCCCCAGGCAATGACGACAATGATGCAGTCTCTTGGACGAAACGGCGGGGATGCCGACGTGATTGGCATCACCGGACCCTGCTTTCAAGCGCAGGTTTGCCCTTAAATCCATGGACGTTTTGAAAGGCTGCATCAATTGTACCAGCTTCACCTTCGCCACAATTTTTTAGTGAGATTTTGACCGACCAAACTAAGGGGATAGAACATGCTAGGGAATGAATAGCTAGCTCCATAGGGAATTATCTCAGGTGATAAGAATAGACACACACACACACGCATATATATATATTATATAGAAATGAGAGAGACCTGCCAGTATATGACCGGCTCTATCTTTTTTCTTCCCCAACCCTGGTCGGTTAATTTTGGGGGTACCAGTTTAGCTGCATGCCATGTGCAAAACAACATGCTGTAGCGTCCCTGCAATGTGCACACCCCCCGCGACCACGGTGGGGTGTATGCAGCCGGGGTTGACATTAAGGAAGATTCTCTTGGGGGTCTGGGTGAAAATAATGAACATGATGAACCCTCCAAAATGATCGAACATGTATCGTTCAATACCAAAGATGACCAATTATAGCACCCAACAAAAGATAGAAAAGCACAATCCCACTAAAATAGTGATATATTTTCCATGTTTCATCTTTTTTGGGGGTACAAAAATGTTCTTTTTTGGGTCTCATTCACGGCAGCCTAGCCGACCTTAGCTCGCGCGGCCAAGGTCTATGGTGAACGCTCCTCGACTGGTTTTTTCAGGGCATGGGATGATTATCCGAGGGCGAATAGATGATTCATCTCATTAAAAAACAGGCTGGTGGTTACAATTTACTAAGTTTTACAAGGATTGGCTGGCTCCGTTTAGCCATTCATTTTTCCATTCATTTTTCCATCATTTTCCATCATTTTACACTAACTAGATGTTCATTTTGCAGATGTTTCAATTAGTTTTTCCAATATTTTTCCATATTTTCCATTTTCCAGCATTTTACACTAACTTCAAAGATGTTTCCATATTTTTCCACCATTTTCCACCATTTTCGATGTTCAAAGATGTTCATTTTGCCCTAACTCGTCACGTCACGTCGATGTGGCTTGGCCCACGAACCGTCGGAACGTCCCGGCAAGGCGATGCGAACCTTGCAGAAGGATTGCTGGGAAGCCCAGCTCAGCTGACAGAAAGTTGCTTATAAGCCCTGAAACTCTAGCTGTTGCTTATAAATAATAATAAATATAATACTAATACTATAATACTAAATATAATATACATACAATACAAATGGGTAAACCATCTATAAACGGGTCATTTCCCATGGCTATGTTAAATAACCAGAGGGTAATATAATAACAAACATAAATGGCTAAATACATTACTATTAGTACATAACATAACAGTACATTACAAAACAAACATACATACATACATGCATGCATGCATCCCTCCCTACCCACATAATATAACATAACCTTACGTTACGTTACATAACATAACAAAACATTACAAAACATTACATACAATACATTACTATACATAACATAACATAACATTACATTACAAAACATTACATAACATTACATTACAAAACATTACATACAATACATTACTATACATTACATAACATTACATTACAATACATTACTATACATTACATAACAGAACATTACATTACAAAACATTACATTACATTGCATTACATTACATTACACAACATTACAAAACATTACATTACAACAGCAACACATTACTTTACATAACATAACACTACATTACATTACATTGCATTACAATACATTACAAAACATCACATTACATTACATTACAAACCATTACATACAACACATTACATTACTTTACATAACATTACATTACATTGCATTACAATACAATACAATACAATACATTACACAGTATATCTTTACGTTCTATGCGGAAGTACATCGCAGATAGATCAAGACGTGTGGCTGCCAGTTGTTGAGATCTACTGCCGTCCCCCTCAGGGGTGCCAGGTCATACTCAGCTTCCGGTCAAACTCCCAATTCCTATCCACTCCAACCCATCTATACTACATATATATATAATATATATATATGATATATGTATCTGTATATATGATATATACAATATATATATAATATAATATATATATAATATATATATATATATATTTATATTCCCATCCCCCCAACTAGCCCGATTCAATGGTGCCAACCATATGTAAATCACCGACATCCACCATGGTTCCGGGGTTGATTACCTCGATGCACTGGCCAAACACTTGGCTTGTCAAGGTGTGAGTCAAAAGTTGATGACGGGCTGAGGGGCACGGAAGCAACCAGGGCCATGCAGTGGTGTTTTTTTGGTGACTTAACCAGCAATTTTCAGCCAACAATTTTGGGGTTTTAACCAGCAGTTTTAGGGATTCAACGCGCACTTTTGGCGATTTCACCAGTGGGGGGTTCTTCCCGGTTTAACTTGGGGATTTAAAGTAGCAACGTATGGTGAGTCGATCAGCAAGAATTGGATTTTAACAATGGAATGGTGGATCTAATCAGCAAAAATAACATAGCTTCCGGTAGCGAAAAGAGGATTTTTGAGGCAGTGGCTTTACCACATCTTGAAGGGGTAAACCATCAAGAAATGGCTATGGCACTATGGGAACACCACTCCAACTGCCAGGTTACCAGGAAGTATCTAAGATTCGCCAAGGGGATGAGGTTCTATGGAGTAAAAGGAGGTGAATCACACGGATGCTGGACGCATTTCATGGGGATTGAATGAACTAATTGAAAAGGCGAGACGTGATTTTCCAATCTGAATGGGGTATGAATGTTTAGCTATGCAAATTTGGATGTGATCGCTGAGAACATGGCCATGGCTGTACGAATCGTTCCTTGAACTTCGGTGAACTGTAGCTGGCCTTGGGAGATCTGTCTCAAAATTGGAGAGCCTGGACATCCGTTCGGGAATTTTCATCAGTTTCAAGTTTCAACTCTCAGAGCTTTGGTTGGCCAATTTTGAGGACAGATGACAAGATGTGGACGGCCCATAGGCCTGTGTGCGGTCATAGCTCAGAGGCTGGAAGGCGCCCCATGATGCACTCAACTGGTTTTAAGATATGGGTCCAAACTGATCCGTACCTGTCAGGGTGACATGCGGTTCTCCAGCCTTGAGGTATGGCCGGTAGAAGGGAAATGGATGAGACGAAGTCAACGTGGAACCGTGCGTTGCTGAGGATGGCAGCTAAATCAGCTAAGCTAATTCACCTGGGAACATGAATTCAGCTGAAGATGGTGAAACATCCACCCTTTTTCATCCGAAATAAATGGGTGCCCCAGAGGAAAACAACAACTAAACCCCACGTCGCTGCCTGTTTCCTGAAAAGCATCAAGCGGGTGGACCGAGAAGAATCTTGATGTCGAGCGGAGATGTCAACTAAAGTATCTATTTCATAGACAGCCCGGCTGATATAAACTGGATGCTTTCTTAGGCTTGGGACTCCCAAATCATCGCATTTTCTCGAGATGAGACGCGGCAAAAACATCGAGTTCCACGACCTGCGAATATGGGAGTCCTCAGCCTCGAGAAATGCCCATGAATCGTTTGAGACTGGAGTTTCCTTGTGTCGCGGAAAAAGACGTGCAGGGCAAGTTGAGGCCATGGGTCAATCCGCATAAGACCTGACCCAAAGGAACCGGCCACATCTTGAATCTATCATGCAACGTCGTGAAGCCAACGAAGGAGTTACCAAATTTATCCAAATTTTGTCCCATGCCTTTTGCAAACAGTGACTCCAAGAAGGATTTAACGAGCCGCTCACTACTAACTACTTAGCTGTTTCATTTTCTCATTTTCATCTCAAGCCGCGGCGCCGCTAAGAGGCTTCTTGTTTATGCCTGAGCTATGAACATCACGGAGCTTTTGGGAACCAACATCTCCAGCAACATGATCCACAGAAGTAGCAGAGGAAGGCCAATTTTTTTGATCGCTTTTACAGGAATACCAGGAAGCCTCAACTAGGAACTACATGGTCGGGCGCTCATAGATGGCCGTATGGTTTCGTGCACTTTCATGTCAGTTTTGATACAAATCTATGAGTGGTGATATGGCAAATCCTCCACGCTGGCCATTCGAAATGCATGTGCAACTTCA
>Ga0126342_10013115_pt1 | contig 14725 bp, 18 predicted proteins | sample Cyp1metagenome_FD_92528 | JGI IMG/M metagenome (GOLD analysis project Ga0126342, IMG submission 92528) | Coral microbial communities from Lord Howe Island, Old Settlement Bay, Australia - Cyphastrea 1 metagenome | ecosystem: Host-associated > Invertebrates > Cnidaria > Coral ... | reverse complement strand
AACTTGCTGAGCTATGAGAGGCTGGCTAGTCCCAATGTGGTTACGCCGCACGTAGCGCAGTTTTGATTCAGCCATTGAGAAAATAAGATCACGTGTGCTTTCAGCTTTATTGATAGGTTATATTACTAATGACGGCGAGGTCTTTCGGGGGAATGGCTACATGGTCCCATTCATAATACCCATTATTTAAGTGGTTGCCAATTTCAAGCGGCAATTTTGGAGCGATTTTATGAAGCAACAAGCCAATTCGCAGTTTTTTGTGCGGAGTTCCAGTTCAACCAACAAACTTGCTTGGCTTCTGGCTCTGACTTGCTTGATTTCAAAGCCCCTTTGGAGTGAGGGGCATGCTCTAAAGTTTTACAGGGTGTCAAGCTACGATCCTGACATAAGTAAAGGAGACTGTACAATATGTCAGTCAGTCAAGGGCATGCTCTAAAATTTTATAGGGTGTGAAGGCACTTAGATTCTAGACTGACATCATACAAGCACATGTGCTTTCAGAACACAAACATCAACCAGGGTCCATCAGACACTCTTACTGAGAGCGCAGGGAATCTCAAGCCATGGCGTGGTCCAATTGGCAGAATGACCGTTTGTATGGAGAAACCATTTGGGCATTTGGCAGGTCTTCTGGGTGTCTTGATTGATTTTGCATCCTGCTTTCCAGCTGTAAGCGGGTCCCAAAGAGGAACTTAATTACTAGGATTCCATTCCATCGCCCATTGGAGGCACATGGTGGCAAACAAAGTAGTTTGAGGTCAGGGGGAATGGGGACCCATCTTTGTAAATAAGGGCCAGGGTCTGGATAATAAGAAATTATATATATATAATACTATTTAATATTATTGTATATTACAAGTTCTTTTGGAAACATATCAAGTGTCTGAGTCAAGATATACTGTAAACTGTACTATATATCCGGTCATGTGAGTATTTGTCGCTTTTGTCAGGTCAAACGACGAGTACACGCACCTGGCAATTTTCCGTTGCGGCGGCCGTGGGCGGGACCATGAAGTATTTGCTCAAGGCCAACTTGATCCACCAATTCGATGTTTGATAGGTTTCCAGGGACGGCGGCAAATGGTCAAGATGGTTGGTGCGGACACGAAAGTGTTGAAACAAAACATGGTGACCAGATTGTGGTTTCAGGTTTTGATTCATTTTTTGTTTGTCCTTTGAAATAGCATCTATATAACATATAGTCATGGTCCGGTCCATGGTTAAATATGAAATTAACTGAGGGAGAGACAGAGAGACATAATTGATATAAATATATATATATATATATAAAGTATCATATATTATATATATATGTGATATTATTTTATCATGTAGTCCATCTGGAATCTGAAAGCCCCTGATATATAATATGTATTATATTTTCAATTTAACTTTTGATAGATTATTTACTATATACATATATTATATATTATGAATGCTATATTTTATATTAAATTATATATTAAATATAATACGATATATGATATACTATATATATATTATATTATATATTATTTATTATATAGTATTTATTTTTTATTTTTTCTATATTATCTATTATAGATTTAAAAATATATATTAAATACTATTATTATTTGTTTTTATTATAAATATTTATCTATTGTATATTCATATATGATATATATATATTAGTAAATATTATCTCTAAATATATTTATATATATCTTATTGTATTCAAGTCCCTCCGGGACGAGAACCGCCCGCACCCAGGGAATAGGACAGAGAGAGGAAACAAGGGGGTCTACTTGGCCAACCTATAGCCGACTGGGGTCAAACTTGCGCGTCCTTGGCTCTGGAAAATGTGGAAATTACCAGTCCTGTGCATTTGGCGCCCTGCTCTGTCGAAAATAGCCCCCCGGCCCCCAGCTGAAGCTGTACTGGGCGGACAGGTAGGTCTCCGGTCCATTCGTATCACTCCCTGAGAAACTACCACGCCTTGGCACCTTCAGTGCGGGTGGATTTGATTTTAAAGCCTGAGCAGTAAGTTTTTACAGAGGGTTTCACAAAGCAGCCCTGCTGCTTGAAAACTCCTGCTGACTTGTTTTTCCTCTTTTTGTGCTATGCTGTTACTGTTCCCTTGTTTCCTCTTTTGCCTCTCAAAAAGATTGCAAGTCAACAACAGGGCGCTGTAGAAAAAATTGCATTCAGTTCGAATGATAAACTTGAACTCGCACCCCTGATTCAAATGGTCAGAGAAGTCAGAAGGATTGATTCAATTCTTTGCTGGTTTCCTCACCAACATTTTAGGTGCATACTGAAGATGTCGTACCTTCTTCTAAGGACAAAATTTTCTTGGACACTCTGGAGGGTGGCCGTCGATCTCTGAAGGTTTTGGAGAGGAAATTTGATGTTGATTGGGAAGAACACGTTCGGGTTTTCACACTGGAACAAACTCGGGCCGAAGCGAGGTTTCAGAGAAGCTCCTAGGATAAACAGATAAACAATATTTTTTTCATCTTATGACTCATGAGACTACCAATTACCATTACCAACCACCGATCTCCGACTTCCATCTATGAACTTCTTGGTTTTTGATTCCATGGGGAGTGCAGCCGAGCCAAAAAAGATGTTTTTCCAAGTTTCGGAGTTGCGGTTAAAGAAAGTAAGGTGTTCAGTTCAGTGTTGACAAGTTCCAACTCACCCATTCAGAAGGTTCAGGAAACCAAACTAGACACAACACTAAGGTTCTACTTCAGTGTCAATGAGTACTTCTAGTCATGCTGGCACTGCTGCGGGCCAGGCAATTGTCCCATCCGGAAGCATTGCTTCCGCCATTGACGCCTTGTTCCAAACCCTCTTGACACACATAGACCACCAAAAGTGGGAGAGCGCCAGAGAGACAACCCTGCAGTTGTACAAGTGTTTGAAAGTGACATCTGGGAAACAATCCAGATCAAAGGGCGGTTGGCAGTACACTCCATTGTACATTGCTGACAGCGTTTTGTTTGCGGATTTGCTCTGCCACCTGCAAGAGAAGTCTGACGTTATGACCCAAGCAGTGCATTTGACTCTCAGCTTAGCGGTGAACAGTTTTGTTGTTAGTTAGTGTGTGTGTAGCTGGTGTGTGTGTGGTGTAGTCAGTGTATGTCTGTAATTTGTGACAATGTCTTTTAGGCAGTGTGGGTGTATGAGTGAATGCAATGTGTGTGTGCATGTCCGCGCAATTAGTGTGTGTAGTTAGTTGTATGCTTGTGCACGCCGCGTATGTGTGTTATGAGCGTGATTTTGTGTTTGTGATTTCAATAACTAAGGGGAATGCGACTTGTGTTGGACAAGGACCTAAGCGACCACCTCACAAACCAGGTCACTTGTTTGGTGAGCTTTAGCTTGTATTCTTTTGACGCTTACCCTTGAACTTTTGAACAAGCAATAACCAATACTATTTCAATTCGATTTTACATCTCTTGGGGCTCTGCTCCGTTTTTAACTCCAGCCAGTTTGCCAACGCCAAGGCCATGACGCTCCCTCAACGTATGAGCCTCTACACCTTCAGGATCAAATGCGACTACACCACCATGCTGCAACTTGGCAATGGCATTGGGATTGGGAAACGGTATCGGTAGTGGTGGATAGTTGGATATTGGTTGAAGTTGAAAGTTGGAAGAATGAAAAATGGAAAACATGATGAAAGTAGCTGGCTGAATTTGAATTCTTGTTCTTGTTGAACCTTGAAGATGTAGAATTTATCAAACTTCGGCCCTAAGAGCCTAAGATGGCTGTATTCCCCATTGGAGAAGACTGGAGACTGGACTAGGGACTATAGGGACATACTTTGAACTTTGAACTTTGAACAAATTGTGCACCATTTGTTTTTTCATTCGTGCGAGGTGGTCCAGGGAGCACCTGTATCGCAACGATTTGATGTGGGTCCTTCACATGCGAGCCGATTCTTCCCCACAGTTCAGCAAGGATTACCTGCTTGTTGAGTGCGACTATATGAGTTTGGAATCAGTGTATTCACTGGACCCTGGTTCTGTGTTGCAATCTTTGTCTTGGAAGACAAGAGTTCTACCGGTGCAAGTTCTGGGGAGGAAGGCGACATCAACCCCATTTAAATATCGGGCCCTCTTAAGAAGCATCAATTTGGAGACTGGCAACTCACACTTGGCTCGATTGCGCACTGCTTCGTTTTTAAACGACATGGGGGTGGAGTCCAAACTGTCCATTATACCTGACATAGATGACGAAGACCCAGAGAGTGCGGGACGTAGGGCTTTCCCTAACACACTTCCATTGCACGATATTGACCACTCTCTCCACCACACGATGGAGGAGTTGAAAGAGTGTTGGGACAATCAAATGTTTGACCTGTTTGAGCGCCAACTGAACACCCTTGCAAAATACTTCAGCAAGTCAGACAACCTGGAGCGTTTTAGGAAACACTTTATCTATGACAATGTCAAGATAGATGGTGCTTCAACAAAGAAATCCATAGCGAAGATGTTCGAGACTTCTTGCCCCAGTTTCATCAAACACAGATGGGAATACAGGTATGAAGTTCTGAAGTGGATGACCCATCGCTCTCACTTTCTGATTTGGCTGCTTGAGCCAGATTCAATCCGGGGACGAGAGAATTCTGGAGATGGTTTCGGTGACCCAGACTACACTTTCTCAGACGCTGAGATACGATGCCTGGAAGTTTTGACAACAGATGCGGGGGCTGCAACATTTTGGGCCCTTGCCCATGCCCAACGTTTGCTGTGTGAGTGGGGTCATGATGTTTCTGGTTGGCTACACGGTTGCCATTGTCACCAGACCAAAGAGGACACTAATCTTGACTTGACTGGTGTTATTTAAGAGTGTGTGTGTGTTTCGGTTCCAGGCTTCAAGTTTGAAATGGTTTGAGCTTTGATTGCGTCTTGAAATCCATTGTTCTGATTTCTAATAGGTACTTTGATGTTCACAAAAAAACATGACAAACATGCAATGAATACAATGAATACTGACTACGGTAGCCCTGACAAACTCTGGATGAGTTCGGGTTCACGTTGTAAGTTCCAAGTTCGCGAGCTGGGAAACAACTTGTTTGATATGACACTTCATACTGATATCATTGATATAGCTATGGTAGTATCAGTAGTATCATTGTAGTTATAAAGTTATAGATTAATAAATATTCAGATTGTAGTTTTATCTTCAATCAATCCCGATCTATCTTCATATCATATCTTTGAACAGTTTGGAACTGGGAACACTACCAACCCAAATCACTAAACCATACTTTTGTTTAGAAAATTTTCATAGCCCATTGATTTTCCCAAAGGGCATTCCTGGGACAGGAGAAGAAACAGCTCAAGAAGGAGGCATGCACCAAGGCCCAATGCAGATGGTCAGGGAGGCGCTTGATAGAGTTCGCACTTTCAGGTCCTACTCCATTCATCAACAATTTGCGGAATCTGTTTATGGAAAACGACACTGTTGCACGAAAATCTTTGGAGAAGCTACGTCAACTTGGGCGTCATTCTGATGTTTCCAGAATTTTGGAAGGATTTGCAACAGCGAAAAATATGTTGGTGGCAAGGTTTACACAGTACACAGCCTTTTTGTCAAAGCCTCCTTGGAGTTTGGTTGGTTTGCTGGGTTACCTGCTACCTGGATCCAACCAGAAGGATGCGATTGTGCGGAGCAGGGCCCTTGCTGGTAACATGCTGCATCTGTATGATTCCAAATCCCCCCAACTGGGAAACGTGGGTGATGTTGGGAAGAAGTTCTTCCAGGAACACCGTGCTGCTTTGACAAGATGGTCTAAGGGTCTTGACCACTTCATGCAACAATCTCTATTCAGACAGCTTGTGGGTTGGTCAGCATCTCTGTTGGTGATGAAGCGGTTGGAAGCGAAGCACCATCTTGTACATGCACCTTGTTATGTTGTGTCAAGGTAAGGTACATTGTTATGTTATACCAAAATATATGTTTTGGTCTTGGTAGTTGGTAGTTGGCAATTGCTTGCTTCGTATTTTCAACTTGTTGGGTTTTCACAACCTGAAGCTGTTGAAACTGAACAGCTGAACTATGTTTGCTTCACCTTCCTGTTGCTGGCCACGAATTTATATTGTTACTAAGTCTCCCTGTAGTATTTTGTAGTTCTAAGTTTCTTCCCCGCTGAGCCTGCATGTGCCTAAGGTCCGGGTTGCCGTGTCCAGATCCCTGAGTGTCGCGCACATGAGTGCCAACTTGAGACGTTCTTTGCATGATGACCTGGTACAACCTTCACTGAGAGACAACATGGGCAGATATTTGGAATCCTTTTCAGAGCTTGTTGAAGAGAGGTGGGAAACATTTCGGGATCTTCAGTCGTTCACAACAGGTCATAACTTGGACATAATGTTTGCAGATCGATCTGGTGATGCGAGGCTGATTCAGGAAACAGTGCCAGACAATGAGAGGTCATGCACGAAAGAGGGGAGGGAACAACTTGCACATTTCATGAGTTTGACAAAGAAAGGTGGTTTCTACATGATTCCTCAAAGTCAGAGCGCTGATGGGACACTGTGGACTTGTTTCCAACTGCTTGGCTTCAAACCGGGCCACAGAAGGTACATGGAGAAATTGATCCAATGGTCAGTGGACAACTGGAAGAACGCACTCTCTTGTGCAGTCTTGGGGACTTGTGTTGTTGGAAACTGCGATGGAAATGTGGATGTACCAGAAGATTTGGACTTTTCTTTCAATTCGGTGACAACTGTTGTTCAGCCTCTTCTAGTAGAAGACTTGTTTGTCAACGATTTGATAGACAATTTGTACGAGTTCACAGTATTGGATCACAAGGTCCAATTTGACAAGCAGTCCGTTCAAGATTTATTGCTGGACCCACTACTGAATGAGGATGTCGATGAAGACTTTGCGTACTTTGCCACAAATTATCAAGCAGTGTGTTTGTGTTTCCTGAAATCTAGCTAGGCAAACATCACTCTAAATGATGTCGTTCTTGTTGAATGCTAACATTGTCTTCGGTAATTAAATGTTTTTATGATTCTACTTTCCCTGAGCTTCACTTTCAAACTTTCAGGAGACAAGTGTGTGAACTTGGAGAATGTGGTGTGAACCGCGGACGCCCTATCAGTTTGAAACCCAGCGAGGCAGCCGCTGCAGAGTGGATGCAACGGCAAGAGCTTGCGTCTTTCAACTCCAAGGGGAAATTAGTCCTAAACTCTTCGGCTTTAACCTTTGTTACAACGCTGTCCCAGCCCAAAAAGGTGAAAGATCCCATTGACCCTTTGAATAGAAGTTTGTGGTCTTTGAGACGTTGCCTTACTGCAGCCGGATGGACACAGGGTGTTTCTGGAAAGCATGCTTCCATAAAGGAAAAATGTTTCAATTGCAAAAGCGAACACAATGCGTACTTTGCAATTCTGCCCCAACGAACCAGGGCAGATGATTATTTGTATGCGTTTTGTTTTTTACACAAGCTAGACTGCAAACGGTGTGGGTGCAATGTTTTTTTGGGTTATTTGTAATGCACAGCCCAATACAGCCCAGCCCAGGAAGAGACCAGGGAAAGAGGTATGAGCTGGAGGGTTGCTTCTCACATTCTTCTCAGAACGGTGGCTACTACCGGGCCATTCTAGCTGGAATGGAGCACTTCCCAAATTCAGTTCAAATTGTACCTAAAGGAATGAACACCAAAGGCTTTGAAGCACTCTGCTCTTTCTTCAAAGGACGGATTGACCAACATGACAAAAACATGTTTAAAACGGAAACATAAATCCTCCATATGCAGGGTAGTTTTTCAGGCACACTAGGTTTGGGTTCGTAAGTAGCAAAAGGTCCAATTATAACAGCAGCTGGCACTGGTCCAAGCCGCCTTGCTTTTCCAGGAGAAACGATGGAGGATCCTAGACAAGATCCACCAAATCCGGAATTCTTTGGAGCCCTCAGGAAACGCAGAAAGACTCAGCCGGAAGCAAAGAAACGACAGAAGAGAAAGCCTAGGCCACCACCCGTTCAGGCTGCCAACCCTGAACCCGAGGCAGTGGTGATTGATCTTGGGAGTGATGATGACATGGGCATTCATCATGAAACTCATGATGCTGAATCTGATGCTGATTCGGTTTTTGTTGCTGGTGAGACACTTTGGCTGAACTACACATCTTATAAAGGGTGGGTGATCCCCCTCAGTTTGAGTTTGGGTCATTTTTTCATTGACTGTTTATTTGATTTTATTTTTTCGGTTGACGCATATCCATGTTGTAGTTCTTGTTGTTGGTTTGTTCCCATGAAACGCGTTTTTTCTGATACAGGAAATTACACCACCAATTCCAACTCCAACTCCTTCCAAACTTCATCTTAGGATTTTTGCATTTCCAACTTCCAACTAACCGCAATAAGGACAGCAGAAGGTGTACCTGAGTCCGCTGACCAAGTTCTCAAAGAGACCATTCTCAGAGGGGGATGGATTGCCAGCGATTGTGAGTCGGAAGCTGACATTGAAGGCCCCCCCAATGTTCCCAATGTTCCAGAACCAGAGGTTGCCAGTCAACAGCCTGAACCAGTGCCCGGGACACCCCAGTCTATCCCGGCAAGTGAACCAAACAACATCGAGGGAGAGGAGGACCGGGGTAGAGAGGAAGAGGGCCGGGACAGAGAGGAGGGCCCAGGCGATGCAATACGTGCTTTGCCTACCATGCAACCACATGTGAAATCAGAAGGGCATCGAAAGATATGCGATATCCTTTTGCCTGAGCTTTTCTCCGTTCTGAATGACCCTCTATATGCAAACAAAACTCCACGAGAACAAGTGAGAGAAGCCTGCTATCGTACCATGCCTTTTCAAACAACCTTTTAATTTCATTATCCTCCAACTATTTGGTACTTGTTGTTGTTTTGAATTTCTGAATCAGAGTCAGTTCCAAATCCCTTGCCTCAGCTTACTGTCTTAGGCGTGGATCAATCAGGCCGCAAGTTTTGGGGTGCGTACCTCACTTACAGCAGGAAGAGGACAGCAGAAGACCAGGTTACTTGGGTGAATTCAGTTTCAAACTTCGAACACAAGAGGATGGCAAGATATGTTGAGCAGCTATATGTTTTTCAAGTTGATTGTGGCTTGATTTTGCGCTACCAAGTGGTCTTCCAATCTTTCAGTTCAGAGTTCAGAGTTCTGTTTCCGATTGCGCTTTAGGTGATTGAGTTCTACTATGACAAAGTGAAATCTTTTACTTAGCATGGCATCTAGTGGCAATGCAATGGCCATAGGACGCTGTGTGAAAGGGTTCGGGGTTTAGTTCAAAGGTCAGCAGTCATGACAAAATGTCATGCTTTGAGTTTGAGCTTTGAGTTTCAACTGACACGAACGAACAAGAAAAAGGCAAGTACCAGAGCACCCTGGCAGAAAACACAGGCTGAAGACTGTGACAAGGCCTGTGATCAAAGTTCAGAGTTCAAAGTTCAAAGGTCATGTTTTTCACAAGTCCAAATCGATTGCACATCTCGGGCTGTCCAACTCATTTTGGCTCTTTCCAGAACTTTCTTTGGTTCTTGCGAACAAACATAATCATTAGAACCACCAACGGCGTTCATATTTCCCATAGTACTGTTTTATGGTGTGTCAGAAAAGAAAACATAGTAGATCTTAGGCTTAGGTTAGATTGTAGACTATATCTTGACTTTCCTTGTGCTGATTTTAGAACAAGTAATAACATAACATACTTATAGATATAACTCTGCATACTGTTTGCCCGGAATGATGGACCTGGACATTGACATCAGTAGTGATGAATGTGCTGGACGGCGGGCATCACTAGCCAGACGTCCAAAACGCAAACAGGACATCAGTTGTTTCAGCACTTTGCCAAAAGCATTTTTGTGTCCATTTCATCACAGAGCTTGGAGGTAACAAAAACTGTGAACAGTGTGTACCACCATACCACCAACCTCTGCTTGTTTGACATTGTTTGACCCCTGACAACCCTGACCCGCAGGAGAAGAAGAGTAGTGGAAAACAAGCCAAGTCACACAAGGTCAGTTTTTCCAACAACCACAGGGACGCACTTCATGACCCCCATCTGGCCAATCATTTTGAGTGGTTATGATTACACCGGGTGAACCACTTTTGATTGGAAGTACGTTCAGTGCATTATGTAGAGCAAACTAAATTCATGCTTCTAGCACAACAGATTGTGTCCAAACTGTTCACTGACAGGTGGCGAAGACAAAATCATGGAAAAGAAAGGACTCCAAGGTGGGACGTTTGTGACTGTGTTAATAGGGTTTCTCTAGAAGTTTAAACACGCGCCACACTTCTTAAGACCTATATATATATATACATACGTACTTGTAATATATATATGACTCTCTCTCTCTCTCTCATTATCAAAACATGTCAAAAAATATCAATGTTTTCTGTACTAGGACTGGCTTTGGCATAATATGCTGCGTGTCAGGCATTCTGCACCCAATGCAGGACGGTCCAAGACCTTCAAGAACTACAAGACCGCAAGGGAAGGATATGGAGACACCCAAGGCGGATCAATCACACAATAACTTCACACTAATTTACAACATGGAGAAATGATTTCTAGCAGAGGCCCAAGTTCAAGAATTTAAAGTATCAAGCTGCACCGCACACACGCACACTACTCCCTATATCTCGCTCTCTCCCTCTCTCTCTCTCTCTCTCTCTCTCTCCCTCTCCCTCTCTCTCTCTCTCTCTCTCTGTCTCTCCCCTGTGAAACATCCTCGCAGGTAAAAAAAAGACCAAGCTCTCGATTGGAGACAAGCAGACCTAAAAAACAGGACACGGGTAATTGTCCTAGAGCATTTTCTGAAACATATTTTTTTTTAATTGTTCGTGATTGCAAAACAAACAACTAATCTCTATTGCGACACGGATTGGCTAGCAAGACTGAATCTTGGGGACGGGGAATCAGAAATGCTGCTGCCCTTGTGTGTCCACAGTTTTAGTTCACTACCCACCACCAATAGAGGGAACAACCTCCAAGGTTTTGAAGTTTCAATAGCCTTAGTGGCACCTGTGAGGAAGCTGCACACAAGACCAAAGGGAATGAAGATGACATGCCGCAGGCTGGAGTGAAGCGAGCATGTGTCAATACGCAAGTAAAATTTAACTGGCAGTAGTTTGTTCAAATGGGAGCATGTTACTAGATCTGTAGTAATCCAAGCTCTTTTGGAAAATGTATGGGCTTTAAGGAATACTCCCATGTTTGGAAACGGAAATTCAATTTAACATCCTTGTGGAAAAAGACCAAACAAACTCAATCCTGGATAGCATTATGATTGTTTGCATTTGTTCAGAAAGGGTCTGGGTCTGGGTGTGCCATTGCAGGCAAAAAAGCCAAAAGGCAAAGCCAAAAAAAAGGATTTGGGCCCCTGCTTGAATCCTGCAGAGGGATGGACATGGAATCACTTGGGCGTCTTCCAATGGGCCAAAAGAATATGTGATGCTATCAAAACCGCTGGGTTTGTAGAATCGCCTTTTCGTGTGGTCAACGTTTACACGGAATTCAGTGGTTCCACTTGTGCAGAGAGCGCAGTGGAATCAGTTGTTCGCAATTTGCTTGGGAATCAGCGGGTACAGCTTAACTTCAAGTCTATGGGTGACATCAAGCCCACGTGCCGCAAAGTGTGTATGGCAACACGTAAGGTCCTGAGGTTCCTAGTTTCTTTTTTTATGCATGTGTTCAAATTTTAAGCTTTACAGTACAGCCATATGCCTGAGTTCCGATTGTTGTGATTTGTAACTAATGGTCACAACCACTGTCCGTGTTTTGCTAAGATCCTGAATCATGCTGCTTTGGAGATATTTTGGATCTTCTACCAGCTGAAGTGCGCCAGTCTGTAGAGCAAAGGGAAATGGAAAAGGCAAGGTTGATGGTCATTATATTATCAAAACCAAAGTTGATTATTTGTTTCAATTGCTTAGGCTACCAAGGGATTAAAAATGGTTTCACATCTTGTTCACCAAACCCATTCGTTTAGCAGCCTTTGTATCCCTTAGGTGTCATTGTCCTGCGAAGACATCAAGACCATCAAGGGTTTGAGGCAATCCCAGCTGTTTACAAAGGATTTTGTCTTGAAGAAGAAGGTTGGGCCAGCAATGAAGGGGTGGCAGCTTGAGAGAATCGATGGGTCTGAAGATGATATGCCAAAGGCTATTGAAACTGCCAAAAACCTGATCTTGGAACTCGCCAACGGTGATGACACTACTGCTACGCACAACTTTGTCTTTTCCCGGAGGAGTGCCCCCCCATAAGTTTACAACATGTTTCATGCTCCATGATGACCAACCAACCCCAAAAATATATTAAAATATATTTCCCTTGAATGATGACTTCAAATTACTCAGGGTTTCGAGTTTCAAGTTGCAAACCCTTTTTCTTGACCAGTTCTTTTTTTAAACAGGGTCACGAAAAAGGGTTTGGAACACCACTTAATTTTGAAACCACCATGCAAGGGATGTTTTTTTTTATCAATTGAGTTTAGTTGAGACATTAAATATAATAAATCAACTATCAGCCAAATCAGCACTGTCAACAGGCAAATATCATAATGAATCTTAATATGTTTTTTGAAAACCCAAAGTTGACAAATTAAACCAAAATTCAAAAATATGTTTGTTCTTCCGCTTCATCCTTGGTTACTGGTCCATGTTCTTCAACTCTGCCAATAGTTTTGCGAATTTCATTGGTAAGGTTCCTCATTTTTCCAACTTTGCCACTGGGTTTAGCAACTTTGTCAAATTATTTCAATGATTGCATAGACTTGTCAACTTTGTCAATGAGTTCTTCAATGTTTGTCAAGTTTGTCAACGAATTCATGAACTTTGTCAGCTTTGTCAATGAGTCTGTCAATGTTCATCATCTTCGTCAACTTCGTCAACAGGTTCGTAAACTTTGCCAATGTGTTCGTCAACTTCGTCAATGGGTTCGTCAACTTTGTCAACTTTGTCAATGGGTTCGTCAACCTCGTCAATGGGTTCGTCAACTTCGTCAACTTCGTCAATGGGTTCAACAACTTCGTCAACTTCGTCAATGGGTTCGTCAACTTCGTCAACGGGTTCGTCAACTTCGTCAACTTCGTCAATGGGTTCGTCAACTTCGTCAACTTCGTCACTGAACTTCGTCAACTTCGTCAACTTCGTCAACTTCGTCAATGAACTTCGTCAACTTCGTCAACTTCGTCAATTATTGACGAACCCCTCTCACGTTTTAGACAAAATATTGACGAACTTCATTGACGAAGTTGACGAAGTTGACGAAGTTCATTGACGAAGTTGACGAAGTTGACGAACCCATTGACGAAGTTGATGAAGTTGACGAACCCATTGACGAAGTTGACGAACTCATTGACGAAGTTGACGAAGTTGACGAACCCATTGACGAAGTTGACGAAGTTGACGAACCCGTTGACGAAGTTGACGAACCCATTGACGAAGTTGACGAAGTTGACGAACCCATTGACGAAGTTGACGAACCCATTGACGAAGTTGACGAACCCACTGACAAAGTTGACGAAGTTGACGAACCCATTGACAAAGTTTATGAAGTTGACAAACCCATTGACAAAGTTGACAAACCCACTGACAAAATTTACGAAATTGACGAACCCATTGACAAAGTTGACGAACCCACTATTAAAGTCAAAGTTAACAAACACATTGACAAAAGTTGATAGATTTTCAGAACATTGAGAAACTCACTGACAAAGTTGACAAACCTGAAGACAAAAGTTGACAAAGCTGACAACCTTTTTGACCAGTTGACAAGTACTGCCCAAAGTTAGTAATATTGATAAACTCATTGACAAAGATGCCCAAAAACATTGACAAAGCATTATGTAAAACATTGAGAAACTTTTCTGAGCCCCATTGCAAAAATATTCCACCAATAAGCTTTTGTTGTTGTAAAAGGCCCTTGAATTCTTACAAAAGAATCTTCAAATTTGGCTTTGATTTTCAATCCAAAAACTTTTTACATGCTCACCATGTTTAACAAGATTTCCCCTGAGCAAGTAAAAAGTTTTGGGATTGAAATTCAAAGCCAAATTTGAGGTTCTTTTGTAAAAACTCAAAGACCTTTTACAACAACAAAAGCTTCGAGAAAGCTGTGCACCAGGAAGACAATGAACGAGTTGCTTCCGCTGATTGTGAAGGCGGTCAACATACTTAATCGATCCAATTGGTGCTACATGCACAACAAATACTGTGTCCGTGGCCCTGTGATTGCGAACAACCTTCTGGATGAGATTAACTTGTTGCTTTTGGGGTCACCCTGTACGGTTCCTTGTCCACATGATACCATATGTTATTGGTATTGTTTCACCAACAATTTACCAGGCAGTGGAATTAACTTTTTCAGTTGTTGGGGTATGATTGGGAAAGTGTTTGAAATGATACAACATAGAGCGTCTATTTGCTATTTTATATATTATGTATGTGGGATCATTCAAGTGTCTTTGGCTGGGTACCATCCTTCATACTAAGGACTACAGTGTTTGGGGCCAAATGTTGGGCGAATGTGGGAAAACTACGACTGCCTTCCTCACCATGATACTTGGTAACAGCCTTAAGGTGTGTTTTTCCGAATAAATGATTTTCTCAGTTTTCTCATTTCCCTGCCATTTTTTCAAGCTGCGGCTCACTTTAGTGATACGCCTTTATTTGTACTAGGTTCACAGGTGGGATGCCACCGTCCTCTTGTCTGTCAACTTGCGTTCGTGTCGTTGTTGTTTGTCTTTCTGGTGTCCGTTT
>Ga0126342_10013114_pt1 | contig 14725 bp, 9 predicted proteins | sample Cyp1metagenome_FD_92528 | JGI IMG/M metagenome (GOLD analysis project Ga0126342, IMG submission 92528) | Coral microbial communities from Lord Howe Island, Old Settlement Bay, Australia - Cyphastrea 1 metagenome | ecosystem: Host-associated > Invertebrates > Cnidaria > Coral ... | reverse complement strand
TTTCTCCAGTGCTGCAGTGGGTCTTGAGCCAAAGAGGCCAGTTCGGATTGCCCCTTTGGTGCTGGATCACAGAGTGTTTAGTTGTGATATTATACTTGATCCGTAGCCTACACTCTATTCGCAATATATGTATACATACATAAAATCATATATATATATATATATAATTATCCTATATTATCCTATTATACCACCCTTTGTGTTTGCAAAATGCAAATATTTTTCTTTTGTAAAAAAAAAAAAAACGAAAAACTGTTCAGTTCCGTCCTGCAGGAGATCTTTGGCAGTTCGCTTCTCTTCGAGCCAGTCCTCGAGGTTCTCCGGGGGCAGCAGCCTGACAAGTCGCTTGAAAAGATACGATTGGAAACGACATGGGGATGAGTCAAAACCTATGAACTTACCATATAAAAGGGGGAATATACATCGATTAGTCAGCTATTTTAGATTATCTTAGGATACCTAGGTAATCTAGGTACCAGGGTTTTGACCCATACCCTCCGGTAATCTAACAGTTTGCTATTGAAAATGACCCATCTATAGTTGATTTACCTATTAAAACTGGTGATTTTCCATGTTTTTTTAATATGTTTACCAAAGGGTGTTTGACAACAAAAAATGTAATCCTCAAAAAGATGGAAAATGTCGATCTTGTTGGGGAACTTGTTTTGAAGATAATGGCGATATTCGGGATATGATGTATCCAAACATGGGGGAAAAGGAATGGCAGGTGTAGCTAGCAATAGTTGAAAAGGATACATATATAGGTACATCATATATAGATACATACATAGGATACCTATATAGGTACTAAAAAAGGATATACTGGGATATATAGGTACTATCACAATTTTAGTCGGATATTATATACGCATTTTAACTGTCGTTTTTGGATCTATAGAGGAGCGAAAACACCACAGCATGACATATTCCCATGTCATATCTATGAGAAAACAAAAATGCATACATATCCCCATGTCACTTAAACGTGGTAAATATGAATATGCAACCGGAGATGGTGATATGACATGGGGATATGAAATAGGAAGTGGGAATATAAACCATCTGGGACCAGACGTGCCATGGTTGCCATGGTCATGGGATGAATGGCTTCTGGTCATCCATGTCATAATGCGAATTGAAATAGAATGGGCATATCTGGTAATGACTATAACTCAGCTATTGAAGATGGCCCAGTCGAAATAGTTGATTATAGTTGATTTACCCAGCTATAAAATGGTGATGTTCCAGCTCGCAAACTGTTAGTTTACCAGAGGGTAACCCCAATCAATAGATCAGGGGACGATGTGATTGGAGCATCCACTATCATTCACACAGGATCTATCAGGATAGGATTGGATCCCCAGAGTATATTCTTTTAAAGTTGTGTTTTTATATGATCACATTCAAACGTAATTTTTAGTTTGAAGTCAACAAGAAACTTGTAACCCCGGCTTGCTGCAAAAGCCGCTTAAACATGCCTGAAATAGACGAGTATCCCCAAAATCCAAATGAATGTGTATCATTAAACTCACCATTTTTGGGTATCCCCACTTTGGGATACACCGCAAAAAATGCCAAAAAACATCCATGGTCACGGATTAATGTATCCCCAATATAGAATGTGTTGTTTTTTTGGTGTTAAAAACACGTCTTCTTCGTCTGACTTTACCGTATGTCTTTGTTTCCGGTGTATTAATATACACCTTAGAGGTGCCGGAAAAAGCCGTTTCGTCAAGCTGCAACTTCTGCAAAACGTTGTCGAGTTCTGCATCGGTGACCTTAGTCGAGTTGGGGCCTAACTAAAAAAATACTCCAAAAAGGACGGGGCAGGGAAGAGTTGGTGGTCACAAAGTGGGATTTCTACCATATGGATCCATATGGTAACATGGTAGTCAATGACAATGGCACATACCTACAAACTCCTCTAGGCAGAAAAAAGTGCCTAACCTGCCTGTAGGCGTTTATTTCTGCCGATTCCCAGAATAAATGCCTAGGCCCAAAAAAAATGCCGAGGCTGATAAATTTGTGTATGGTCTTGTCATGTTGTTCAGTGCAGAAAAATGTTTCGAACAAAATTCCGCCTAATTCCGCTTTTTTCCGCCTAGATTCCGGTTTTTTACGCCTAGATTCCGGGTTTTTCCGCCTAACTTCTGGGTAAAAATGCCTAGGCACAAATGATGTCGGAGCACAAAAAACATCTTGAGATAAAAATGCCTACAGCAATATAAATCTGCCGAGTTTTGCAAACTTCCGGGTGAAAGTGCCTATGCTGCTGCCTAGGCGCCGAGGGCAGAAAAAAGTGCCTAAGGGTTCTTCTAGGTATCCAATACATGGAAGTCTGAGGAAAGTCAACTATTATCTGGTGGATGTTCAACTGCCAGGTTTGATTACACACTGGAAATGTGGCTGGAGCACTAGAACACGTCAGCCTCAAGTACACTCTGGTAATTCAACATAGCTATTGAAAATGGCCATAGAAATAGTTGATTTTCCCATTAAAAATTGTTATGTTCCATAGTTATGTGGCAGTTTACCAGAGGGTAAAACCGTGGTGGAATTGACCAACAAGTAATGGTCTCATAACTTGAAAACTCGCCTTGTCGACCCTTGAAATGGTGGTCCAAACGATTTTCTAAACCTTGGAACCGTCGCCCACGTTTCGTGGATAGCACGCTTTTTCCCAACGGCCAAGCCATCAACAAAGATGGGATTAGCAACATTTGTTTATCATTTATCCAGTAATTTCATTAACGCGCATGTGTGCCCTGATAAAATTATGCAATGGGATAGTAATAAGATTTCAATCCACTGCTTCAGCATCATATTCGCCATGAAATGATATGACATTGGCCATAAACAACGGTTTCAACCCCCCTGAAAAATGTGAAAGTCAGATTGGATCATCATTCCAGCTATTGGGGAAAATGAAAACATGTTCCAAACCACCAACCAGAAAAGGGCTGCCTTTGCCCTTTGAAACATCTTTTCCGGCTGCTTAGCACCGCCGGGACACTACCACCACGCCCGCACCGCGGGAGCGATTGCAGAGCTTCAAAACCACCGCGCCGCCGCGAGGGATTTCCAAGTCTTTCAGGATGGAACCTGCAATCCGTGGGTTGGACCAGCCCGATGATTATCTGGTTGGTGGTTGAGCCTACCCCTCTGAAAAATATGAAAGTCAAATGGGATGATGAAATTCCCAATATTATGGAAAAATAAAAAATGTTTGAAACCACCAACCAAATCATATACTGTACTGATTTTGGTGTGAAACAAAGCCATTTTTAGATGTAATTTTACGGTTATAGCGGTATTGGCAGTGTAGCATAGTGATAGAACCAAGAGAAACGCATGGATTTACATATGTTTTTCTCGATTAAAAAATAACTTATGTGTTTCCTCAATTAATAGCTCCAGGAGGATACTGGATACTCTTCTGGTGGTGAACAGTACTTATTCTTCTGGTGGTGACCATGAGACATGTGGCTGCGGCTGGGCTGTCGCTAGTTTTTTACACAAAGTGGTTGCTTTAGTTCATTATATCATATATATATATAAAGATATCATATATAATATATATATATATATATATCATATATATATATATCATATATATATATATATATCATTATATATCATATATTATATATATATATCATATACAAACGAGGTTGTCTGAACATGGGGCACAGCCCGTTGAACAACGGCCGATCAGCGGGAATCTGAGTTTGTCAGAATCAGTGGAGTTGAGGCTTACTTTTTTGCCGGAGTTTTGGACAAACCCACATATACTGCATCACTGATTAGTATCCACTTATATTTTATTGTTCACATATTAACAGTATCCACTTTTTTGCGAACATGTCACTGCTGGTTGATGAATGGTGATTAATGGTGATAAATTCATGGTGCTTAATAATGGTGCTTCATGCTGACTAATGATGAATTCACTTACCCTCTGGTAAACTAACACTTTGCGAGCTGGAAAATCAGCCTTTTAAATTTAACCCATTTTCCATAGCAAACTGTTGGATTGCGAGAGGGTAATATCACATCAACATGTGCCGAAATAGCTCCAGTACCCAGAAATAGCTCCGTCACGTGCCTGCCAAGCTGGGCGTGTAACGCCGTTCATAGGCAACCGTGGGCGGTCGCAGACTGGCAAATCCCTCCTGAACGAACCTGCAACGCAGATATTTCCGCCCATATTTTCCGGATTCCAAAATGGAAAACCCATATTTCCAAGATATTTTTCCAAGTATTCTTCAACATCACATTCAGCAAATCCAAGTTCTTGGGGTCTCCATGGGTTTCCCTCAAGTGATTTATCCTCCAAGTGCTGGGTGTTTTTTCAGGAAAATCGAGGACATCAATGACTTTGGGCCTAGGAAAGCCTCATATGCGCTTGTTTCTAAGAGGACCCTGCCCCAAATTGGATCATGGCTCCTGGCTGTGAATAAGGTTGATATTCCAGGCACAAGGAAACCCAACCAAAAATGACAGTTTCGTTTATTTAAGGAATTTTGACCATGGCACACGGTGTAGCAAAACATTGGGTAACTCAGAGTGGGTCTCGTGAGCAGCAATGCATTGGAATTGCCCTTCTTGAAACTAAAACGCACTTGTATAGATTATAATCATTCCAAACTCACACATGCTTTAGAAACAAAAACACAACTAATTTTACGCGACAAACCAAAAGTAAGCAACATAACATCAACTAGCACAACTCACAAAGGTAGCATGCTGTATCCAAGGATCATGTCATGCGTGAACTTTTTGTTCTCCGTCATGACCGCACGTTTGATGGGCGCACGCACCATGCAGTACCTCCGTTTTTTGCGGCTGAAATGGCAATGTGTTGGGATGACCTTCCTATCGGGGTTTGTCTGAACATGGGGTAGCCCAACAACCAATGCCTGGTTGCCTTATCATGAACTTCCTTGTTAACATTGCAGATTTTGGGGTATACCGTGGTGTACCCTATTCAATAGGACCAGCCTGTGTCAACCCCAGATTGGTGACCAAAATCACCACATATAATACCCATATATTATCAATATTAGATGATTATAAATCACAATAAATCAATGTATCATCAAGTGGCTGTGGGTCAAAACCCTGCTACCCTTCTGTTCACACCAAAAATAACTGATGAATGTTCATCCCCCAAAAATATGGCAAACTTATACGTTTTAGTTTCATTAACTTACCATGAAGCAACTAGATTTGTTGGCTACAGCATCATGTTTGTTGGTGTCCCCAAAAAATCCCTCCGTCTTTCTGCCTCGAGTCAAATTTCTCCTTGATGTACCTGCCATGATGTGAGAAGCGCGAACTGCGTCCGTCGCCCAGTTCCAACACGCGGATGCGTTCGCCCTTTCGATTGCGGGGGTCGTATTTGATGTCGCAAATGCCCCAAAAGTTCACCTCGGTGTAAGTGGCGGGCGTAAGTGGGTTGATGTCTAGATGGGGGTCTGTGTAGAAATGCTTAGTTGGTATGTGTATGTATATATGCAACCCCCCCATGGTCATGGGTCAGCCATAGTACTGTCCCTCCCCTGTGGTGTGGTGGGGTGTGTGTGGTGCGGGGGGGTGTAGTGTATGTATGACAAGATATATGGCATGGCGGGTATGGTGAGTATGGTATGTAATTCTCTCATGTACAGCATGTTTGATATGTATGGTATGTTTGGCATGTATGGTTGGTATGGTATGTATGGCATGAATGGTTGGTATTGTATGGATGGTAGGTATGGTATGAAAGTCTGTTGGGTATGGTATGTTTGATATGACAGTATGTATGGTCTGTATGGTATGCATGGTTTTTATGATGGGTATGGAATGCTTGCAATGTCAGGTAAGTATGGTATGTATGGTATGTATGGCATGTATGTTTGGTATTGCATGTATGTCTGGCCCGGCCAGACACTGTTGCCATTGGTTTAAAGAGGGTGGTGCCCCAGATCGGAATCGCTGTTGGTTGAAATGTTTGTCCAATGTCACTATGGTTTTTGTTGGTGATATATCATGATATATCATGATATATCATGATATATCATGATATATCATGATATATCTAGTCAACTAGTTTTCATTTGGGATGAATTAAGCCATAAAAATAACTGGGATAAAGGGACCACCTTGAAGAACTAAGATTCGTGCTTTTTGAGTTGTCCACGGCTGCCGCATCGTCCCTGTGGTGATTCACTACGTAGCGGATCTGGGGAGGTCTGATGAACCAAACAAATCCATGAGAGACTTCTGCATAAAATATATGATTCTCTGCAAATAAAATACTAAGAAATATGCAAATAAATATGCAGATATAATTACTGTGATATACTGTATATACTTACTAAAAAGTCACAAAAATATCATGTACAATAATATGTATCTATGAATAGACCGCCTATCAAAAATACCTGCATCAAGGGACAGAGATCAGCTCTCCATGTGCCAACTTGGCGCAACCTGGTCATATCGGCGGAGCCATGAACAATATCCAAAACTCAATGGTTGATTTGTAGATATGGTTTTGATGGAAAATTTGGCACCCCAAGTTGAACGGATTATTGACATTCTCCCCATTTTTCAATGGTGATTTTGATGGTATAGCCCATCTGACAAAGCCATATTCCATGGCTTTCCGAATATTCCCATTCTTGAATTTCCCAAAAGTTTTTTCTTGTAAACCAGGAGCGATAAACTAACCATCATAAATCATAACCATCAAGTGTAGTTTTCATGGCGGCATCTCACTGTTTCGCCATTTCTTTTGATGCTTTTAAGGTCATTCACAGAGCTTAAACCTACGAATTCCATGCAGACTTTGGGCTATCAAAGTGCGACCCACATCGGCAAACCTGTTGTTTCCGTATAATATATATATACCAAGTTCATTCCATCAGGAATGGAATTCCCCAATGAATGGCTACATGAAAACCAACAAAAACAAACTATATTATATATTGAAATTATGTAATATTGGTATAAGGTTGCATGAGAACACTGGTTTTCTTCGGGATTTCCATAGTGGATTATGATATCAAGTAGTGGGATAATAATTCGTAAAGCCAACAATAAACAATCCCGTTGACCAACATTATCCCAAATAGGGGCAAAAGGTATAAAGGTATAATAAACCATAATAAGTGGTATACCAGCCTAAATAGAGGTTCTATGAGGATTTTTCCCAACAATCACTGAGGTGAATCCAAGAATTATGGCCCAAATTATGGATTTCTTGTTGGATTTACCCTATGGTAAACCTTTACATAACTATGGAAACTCACCATTCTTAATAGGTCCTAGGTAAATCAGCTATTTCTTGGGACATTTTCAATAGCTATGTTAGTCTACTAGAGGGTATAGTCCAATCCTTCCAGTTGTCCTATGAAAAGAGAATCCCGACTCCATAGTAATCCACAAAAATCCTTTTAGTCCAATCCTTCATTATTAGTTCATCCAATTACTGGTTGGTGGTATACCTACCCCTCTGAAAAATATGAGTCAATGGGAAGGATGACAACCCATATATGATGGAAAATAAAAAATGTTTGAAACCACCAACTAGATTACCAGAGGGGTACCTCAGTAATCTCCCACTTTTCACAGTCCCTCCGGCCTCCAGAGCCCCCGACGTCGCTGTCGATGTCTTCACCGACGCCCGGAAGGAAGGCGTTCCCGGCGTTCGCGCCGTGAACGTCCCAGGAAAAAATCGAGGTCATGGCGCCAGCGGCAAAGCATGGCCACGTGGTGCGATGATGTTGAAATTTGACAAAAGGCGCCATAGAAGTGTTGATGTCAGGGTTGGGGGTGGATGGATAATATCAATCTATACCTACATATATATATATAGTGATAGTTCATAATATCGCTATAGTTTGGCGGAATACATTTGCAAGGATCGGGTACATAAACACGTGAGTTTAGAAATGGTGGATATACGGTATCTATATCTAGCTAGTGTTTGAACGGTGGCAAAAAAAATGGATCTAAAAATATCATATAATATCTTTGTTGGTGGATCAGTAAGCGTAAGCCAACTTTAGGGTGACCTGCGTCTTGCGGTTTGATTGTGAGATGCATTTTGGAGGTGAAATTTGAGGGCCTTGGCAGCCTTGGCAGTCTGATAGTATGTCATAGTCAACACAGTTAAGCAAGCTGCGCAACGGCTTCCTCATTGGCCCAAGCAAGTCATCCTCTTGTGATTGAGTATGGCTTGTGGATAACAGCTGCAATTCATGCCACGATACTGACACAACCAACTGAAAAATCATTGCCATCGTCGCCAATGCCAACATGGGAATACAACAAGACAAAACATGGGGTCTTGTGAACCAAGAAAAATGGGCATGGAGCACCGATGCGGACAGCAACAGTTAGTCATTGCCGACACGCTTCTCTGCGGAGTCATCAATTCAGGAGATCCCAGATGGAAAATGAACAATCAAAACAACAAACAAAAATGATTCAAGTATGTATCATTTATTATTTATTAATGATTTAGTCAATTATTAAAACAAAAAACACAAATATATGAATATAATATAATATAATTAAATTCAACTTTTACGTTGTGTTATCCAAGTCTTCTGTTGGATTTTCGGTGCTTCTCCCTTTCCAACTGATTCATCTCGGCAGCCTTCGCCCAAACTGCGGGGCAAAGGGCAGGATGCAAACCTCCGCATGGTCACTAGGGATGGGGTCAAGTCACACAGTGATTGAGGGTAAATGTTACCCTCTGGTAAACTACCCTCTGGTAATTTAACATAGCTATGGAAAATGGCCACTTATAGTGGATTTTCCCATTAAAAATGGTGATTTTTGATAGTTATGTTAGTTTACCAGAGGGTAACATAGCTATTGACAATGGCCCATAGAAATAGTTGATTTACTCTTTAAAAAATGTAATTGTCCATAGGCATGTTAGATTACCAGAGGGTAACCTCTACTATTGAAGTGATTGATAAAGACTCCAATTTTATGGAGGCTGAGGCTGATACTTCTGACACATAGCCGTATTGGTGCCGCACTACTTGTGGTGGAGGTTAATTGTCTATCTACTTTGACGTAGCTTCTTGTGCGTATCTTGACTGAATAAGTGAATAGTTACTTCCGTTACTTCCAAGATTTCGAACTATATTGTACACCCTACACAGTCTATTTGCATGCTTCAACTATACGGAACCGTATAGTTGATTTTAGAGTAATTAAGTTTCACTAAGCCATCCAAATGCTTTGTTTGTCTTGTTTGGAGATGGCTCTCACTGGTACTTAAACTATCCAAGTTCCGGATGTTGGTATGTGTTCAAAGCTCAATCACAGGGGTCGGCAGGGTGTGGCATCTTTTGTAGGAGCAATCCATCTAATTTTCTCGGCACTGTCGCATGATATAACCCATCTCCGTCAAAATTGAAAGAACAAGGGACTCATAGTTTTTGTCACAACGAGTTGCATCAATATGATTTAACATGTATGAAACTAACAGCAAAGAAAACAACACTATATCTAACCCAAATACTAAAATTCACTATCACAAGGCGAGAATATTGCAATAGTTGATAGATTGATAGTTGATAGTGCCGGTGTTTCTTGCAAAGTACATATATATATAATTATCTATGATAATGCAATATAGTTTACTGGGTTGGCATTATTACCATCTGGTTATTTAACATAGCCATGGAAAATCACCATTTTTTATAGGTAAACCCAGGTAAACCATCTATTTCTATGGGCCATTTCGCATGGCTATGGTAAATAGCCAGAGGGTAAATAAAATTAGATCCGTACTGTATAGATCACTACACAATCCGCGAATCCTCAGGCCCCAACACCATCAGCAGCTGAAACACCAACGCGATCGCCTCGTCAAAGTTTCAACAACCAATGGCTGGGACACAGTGAACATCAGTGAATCTGCCAGATCCCAAACATTCAATGTTCAATGAGTTCAATGAGTTCAATGTCGAAACCCACCAGTGGGGGATTGGAGTTATTCATTTTTTATTCATTTTAAAAGGCCCCATTGTTCTGTAGTCATCGCACATACTTTAAGATCTTTAAGCTGCAAATGCTGGCTATTCCCCCTGATTCGTCGGGTCACGAAATAGATCTTGTCCAAGAGCCACGGCACTTGGGGTAAGCTGACTATCCAAAGCCTCAGCTATGGCTGTGGATCAGCATAGCTCATGAATGTGACAACATCATTAGACCATCAACCTTGGTGCGAGGTATTCATGGTGTATTACTATGTTGGATTTCCCCTGGGATTTTATATCAAATTAGCGGGTAAATACGTCAAACTGCCTGCTGCATAAATGGATGTCCATCTCCCATTTTGATGGTCAGATGAGTATTGGCACATCACCGCATGATCAGTGGCTCAGGTGCTGGGAATGGCACTTGCCACATACCATTAGATGGAACTAGTGCATGAACCATTCACTTGTACACTTGGTGGAACAGTGGTCCATTTCAAAATTGGATACTCATGTTCTTCATCTTAACTTGGAAAAATGTTAACTTAATATTCTTTACTAATCATATCCAACAGTTCAACATGGTTGAATAATGGTTAAATATGGTTCAACCCCCCATGAAGCCACATCATGACCACCATATTTTTCCCTATGGCTCTGTCTGCAAATCTGGCTAATACCATCTAATACCCTCCAAATGGTCCAAATGAATATAGGCATAGGGAAAGTGCTGATACTCCATTGGATTCATGATGCTATTGATTAATGTTGATAATATACGATCATTAATATGGGAATATATCCCATTCTATACCGTCTATACCCATCAAATTATCAGATCCAAATTTCTAGGACAACATCTTTTCAAAGAAAGCCATGTATTCTTCACGTCTCAGTTCTTCAGCTTCCGACTCTAAAGCGATGAAAAATAACACCGCACCTTGCCATTCTTCGAGACAGTGGGCAGGGTTTCTGCCATGGACATCTCGTCTTGAAAAACTGAGAAACCCATAAGTTTTGTTGACATCTCGTTTCATTGTGAAACAGTTCCACTGACACGTATAAAAACTGGGAAATCTGAGAACGTTTTTAAACACTGATTTGGGTTGGTTTGCTGAGAACCTTGACATATCAGACCCTCCTGATGGGCAGTTGATGGGCAGTTGGATGAATGTCTCAAAAATAAATGTTGAAATACCTGAAATACCGCATGAATGTGCCCAAAAATCATGGCTAAAGTACGCCCAGCTACTCTGTAGTAACATGTCAAATCTACAGGATCCCATGGTACTGGGTCAATGTTAAAGTCATTAGACACCAAACAACGAGGAACCACCGGACAATCAAAAGTCAGAAGCGTCATTGCTTGATATTGAACATTTGGACCTTGAAGTTCCACCATGTGGTTTTTGAGATTGCAAATGTTTTTCAATGAGTTTTAGTCTTTAAACAAAAAATAACGGCCGGATGGTGCGCTGAAATTTTGTGAAAACACGAAAACATCACCTCCAGCATCTCTCAGATCGGGTGACTGGGTTTTCGGGCCAATCAAAAGGAAGGCCATCTTTTTCGATGGCCTGCCAAGTTTGGGGCAAATGCTCCGATTCCAACGATTTTTTTTGCATGAAAACAACCAGATTTTTTACGACCAAAGATATGGCAGCATCCAGAATGAGATTTGCTGGGTCATGTTGGATGGCAAATTAGCCTATGGTAAATTAACATAGACCCTGGCAAATAGGACTTGGAAGATTAGTGTCCATTAAACATTGGTTATTTTCAGGGTCTATGTTTATATACCAGAGGGTATATGATTTTATATGACTAGTCATCAGGGTATTGCCTAAACCAGTTTCACGTTGGGAATGTCCTGACGGTTACCGCATGAAACCATGATGTTGTGTTGGTCAGAATGAAGTCGCTATAAATGATTCATATTTGGCGAAATATGCTTCAACATATGTTGAGTGGTTTCTGTATTTAGATTGGAAGTCAAATTTTGTTTAATTGAAGCAGACCCATCAAAATGTCCCATTGCTCCGCACTTGACCGAATTGGTTACTTATGGTTAGTTGAATGCTCACTATTGTTGCTAATGTTGCCGTTGCTGTTGCTGTTGCTGTTGTTGCTGTTGTTGTTGTTGTTGCGGTTTTCTTCCCCACCTAACAGGTGATGGGTCTCTAGATTTTATGTCAGTTTCCTTGTCCTTCTCCTCGTCTGACTCTCTGGGGCTCGCCGCACCCGCAAACTATGTCATAATATGTCATATATAAAATGCAAAACATGTGCAGAATGTCACATAGAAAGTCAGATACAATGCCTGAAGTTATCAGATAAAAAAAGTAACACTAATTCAGATATTCAACATGTCAGAATACATGTCGATAAAATGCCAAATGTGAGAGTATATGTCAGATCATATGCTAGAATACTCTATTGAGTTGGTGGGGATCAGTCGAAATAGGGGGGTTCTCATTTGGACACTCGGTATATAGTTATTATTCCGTGATTTCGCCCAGCATGGCTGACCTCAAACGTATCTCTCTCTCTCCCTCTCTCTCCCTCTCTCTATGTATCTCCGTCCATATGTCATATAGTGTACGTGCATATGTGGCTAAATAGGAATCTGTCTTGCTAAAATGTAATCTGGTTGGTGGTTGACCTACCCCTCTGAAAAATGATGGAGTTAAAGTCAGTTGGGATGATGACATTCTCAAGATTTCTGGAAAGTCATAATCCAGCCATGTTCCAGTCACCACCAAGCAATATATAGATCTATTAAGTCCATATTAAGATATATATTAAGTCCCATTAACCCATATTAAGTCCCTATTGTTGATGGTTTTAATGTTCCAGTCACCACCAAGCAATAATGATTGACACCAGAAATTAGCGGCCAACTAAAAACGGCGGTGGATGATTCGCCTGTCCGACGTATCAGGACCCAGTGAGGACACGACGTGAGGTCATTGATTTTGATTTATCCAGATCTATACCATCTGGTAAACTAAAATAACTATATAGCTATGGAAAATCATCGTTTCTAGTATATAGGTAAATCATCTATATATAAATGGTCCATTTTTCATGGCTATGTTAAATTACCACAGGGTACTATTTGGGGTCTCCAACCCTGGTCCCGTCGGCCGACTGTCCTCCTGCTGCGACGCAGTGGGATTTCTTGAGCCTTGATAGTGTAGCTCACCGGTTCATGTTGAACGTGGGAGATCATGGGTATATATATATATATATATATGCTGGTTGGTGGTTTCAACCCCTCTGAAAAATATTAGTCAGCTGGAATTACTATTCTCAATATATATGGAAAAATAAAAAATGTCCCACACCACCAACCAGGTATGTTTCATGGGAATATACCAGCCGTAATGATGGGGACAACATCGGAAACTATATATTATAACTATTATATAACCAAGAATATTATCTTCAAGATTAAGAAGATAGCTTCCAGCACCCCAGATGGCTCGATCAAGAATCAAAATTGTCAAAATCCCCTCCAAAGGTGGCTACCCATACACCGATCATGGGTTGGAGCAACCCTAGTGGATGATATTCAGTTCATATTGAGAACATCTGACTTTTTGGGCTTTCGGATGTGTAAATATAGTTGACGAATACTCAGAAGGGGGTGATTCTGATTTTTTGTTGTGGGTTGTTTGGGAGGCACGACCATCCATCATCGGATTCAAACAGGTGTTTTCGTCTGATAGACACACTGTTGTACATCCAAAAGAATCCAAAAAAACAGATGCATGTGGGAAACCCAATACCATAAACCTACCATTTGGAGATGGTTTTTTTGGCACCCATTTATGGTGATTTTGGGCATTGTTCATGAAAATAACTCCATCGTTGATCACTATTTGTCTTCTCGAATTGGCCAAATGCCCCAAAATCATCGAGTCACACAAGGGAGCCATGAAAAATACACCCTATCCCATCTCATTATACTACTTGGTTGATTGGTTTCTCTACAATGGGTTAGTTCATAAACCCCAGTAAGCCAGCTAGTATAACTCCCTATCATACCCAATCAACAACCTTTTTTTTAATGGCACAAATGAATAATACTATGCATGGAATCTAGGTAACTTATAACAACCTCATTGCGACCTCACTGGAATGCTGGTTAGTAGGAGGAACTAGCCCAAAATAATCCCAAATAGTCTTATTTCAGATTATAGACTAGTGACTTAGTGAATTATTATAATTCATATCATGATTCTATATATCATCAAATTGTCTCCCCAATATATAATTTATTTATCTATTTCAGATTAGCTTTAAATGTTATAATTTACCCTAATGGATAGCACTTGAGTCGTAGAGCTTTCACCATGATCGATGGGTTCGTCAGGCGTAACCGTGTAACCCACTCCCACTGAGATGAAGACAGGTGTTTGAAGGCCATCCTCCGTTGAAACTACTTCGCTGGTCATGATAAATATAGTGACTATATAGTGACTGCTGGGATATTCACAAAAAAATCATCATTGGGTAAAAAACATGTAGTAAGTTGATATTATAGTAACTATATCTAACGTATATACTTGAGATATATCATCATATATATACGTGTATATATATATGATTATATACATATATATATATATGAGCGATTGTGAAAACCCTAGGTTCACGGAAAGGACATCCACAAATTTGGGAAGGTCCCATCGCTTACCACACGTTTGTACAATAATGATATATGGTAAACTTGG
>Ga0126342_10013113_pt1 | contig 14726 bp, 13 predicted proteins | sample Cyp1metagenome_FD_92528 | JGI IMG/M metagenome (GOLD analysis project Ga0126342, IMG submission 92528) | Coral microbial communities from Lord Howe Island, Old Settlement Bay, Australia - Cyphastrea 1 metagenome | ecosystem: Host-associated > Invertebrates > Cnidaria > Coral ... | reverse complement strand
GCTTTTACACACAGAGGCTTTTACACACAGAGGCTTTTACACACAGACACTTTTACACAGACGAAAGCGTTACGATTGACCAAGTAAAATCGCATTTTTTCCTCAGTTTTTGACGTCCAACGTTCATTTCGTGCGTAAGGGTTGCGATTGAATAAGTAAAATCGCAATTTTTTATTCAGTTTTTGACGTCCAACGTCCATTTCGTGTGTACTTAGATGAACCGCGGGGTTTGTAAAGTTTATCAAAGATATAAAGATTTATAATTGGCTTGTAACTATGTGTAACCAACTTAGAAACAGTTGTAACCATTTTGCAAATCCTACTAAATCAAAGTAACAACAAGTATCCTCTATAGTGCTTAACAACTTTAACTTGTTTTATAAGTGCTTAAGCTAAAACCTGTAAGGTTTATAGAAGTTATCCCTTTGAGCTAAAGTGTTTGCTAAATGGTTAACTTGCAGCTCGGCTAACCACTTAGCCACTTAGCTAAATGGTTAGCTAAGTTGGCTAAGTGGTTAGCAAGCATCGGAAATCATGATCCAAAACCAAAATTGTCAAAAATAATTTTTGACCAAAATGCAACTGAAAAGTGATTTCTCCTCGTGATTTTGGGAAATGCATTGTTGTTTTTTTCCTGGCATTGCTACAACATGCATTTTTTTCCTATATGTTTTGTTCTTGTGAATTTTCTGGTTATGAAAATCAAGCAAAAAGAAAAATAAGTTATGTGCAAAAGCAAATCAACTTGCTGGAAATTATGGCCATCACATCTTGAAGCCTGTTGGCTGCACACTATGATTTTGTGATGTTGTTGTTTGAGATTTGACTTATGTTCGAAGATTTTGCTTTTGTTTGAGTTAATGCTATGTAATTCTCCATTGAGTTTCAAGGCTTGATAAATGACAAGTTGCAGCTGCATGCTGGATTGAAAGCCTTGAGGCTAGACTAAAGCATGTTTTTGAAAACCCAATGCATGTTGCAGCATGTGGCATGAACAGCAACACATGACCATGATTCATTGTCATTGGTGCCCCAATTCTTGCTTACCATGATTTGCACAGTTATGGAAGCTTTATTTGGCTGGAGAAAATGGTTTGAAGCATTCACCACTTTTGGCATATTGATTGCAGCAAGCCCCTGGGCTACATATTCAAAATCACATGTATGTATAGGATATTTGTGGCAAAAGCAACTGACATTCCATTGGGATGCATATATATATATACATGATTGTTGAAAATGCAAGTTTTGCTTTTGTTTGTGCTGTAGCACGCCCTGCATTTCAGCAATTGGCTGGTTCAAAGTAGATAGTTGAATACCTTTGTTTGGCTTGCAACTTTGCAAGATGGCAATCTCCCAAAAAGCGGATGATCACATCAAGAAGGTCATGGGTTCCAGCTTGGGCCCCATCCAGAAATGGAAGAGCATCAGGGACATGCTCTTAGATGCTGGCATTGCATATTCCACAACAGCCAAGGCATCAGCTTTCATAGTCCATCCCAAGAATCGTTCAGGGGCTTTGATCAGCCCCCATGGGTGTCACAGAAAGGGCCTTCAAATCATGAAGGCTGGTGCTGACATCTCCCTGTTGAAAAACAGTGTGGCCATGGAGCTGAACCCCAGCATGCAGGAGCGGGAGAAACAAGTCCAGCCTTTCTTGAAGCTGACTGAGTCCACACAGCTTCTCAGTCCTGTGCTGGGCACAGAAAGATATGCTTCTCTGAGTTCTGGCCATACTTGCCAGTTCATCAAGGCTTGCATGCATGGATGCCACACTGAAGAAGAAGCTCTTGGTGGTGTCACAGGAAAATTGGGCACCCATGTGTGGGAACATGATCATGACTTGAAGAAAATGGTTGAAGTGGGCTGGGAATGGGTGATTCCCCCCCACACATTGGATGTGAAGTTCCCAAAGCTGGCTGAGTTGATTCAGCATGCCTTGAATACACCGAACTCAGTCTTTGGCACCCAATCAGAGTTTGAGCTAGCAGCCAGTATATGGGAAGTTGTTTCTAGCACTTCATCCAAGGAGGTCAACTGGGATGAGGTGTCCACCAGCTGCTGCCCAGGGGGGCTCACACAATCCTATGCCAACACCATTGGCAAGTTTGTCAAGTTGTTCTCTGGTACTTTGGTTTTGGCTTAGTTTATGTGATTGATTGTGATACATGCCCAGCACAAGCTTCATATACAAGATAAACTTTTGGCATGTCAGCTATTTCTTATTTCTTGTTACTGCACAGCAAGGCAATGGACAGCTCATTGACTTTTTGAATGTGTTCAGCAAAGAGTTTGGTGAAAGCGCAGTTCTTGGACAAGACTTCTTTTGTGCAGTCACTGATGCTGTGATCAGCCAGGAAGATTTGTATCCTTTCTTGAGATGTGCCTTCATGGCTGCAAACCTTACCTGTGGCAGAGCCAGGTGTGTTGATGGTTTTGCCAGGCTACTGACCAAGTCTGACTTTGAAAAGTGCAAGTCCTCAAAGTTGAAGTTGAAGGTCAGTGAGATTGAAGCTGTGTTGGGGACTATGTGGCAGCAGGTGTGCCAAGCCAATCCTGGTGACAAACACCACAGTTTCAAGGCTTTTGGGAAAGCCTGCATCAGATCAGTGCTGATGTTGGTTGGCAAATGGAAGCAAGGCAGGGAGAACAAAGAGTACAAGGACATGGGTGAGATCAAGGATGCCTTCAATGATGACATTGGGTCCAAACCTAGTGCATCTCAGGCATCATCGTCTACTGGGACTTCCATCAATGCAGCCCAAGTCAGCAAGCCTGTTGGCTTGAATGATGCAAAAGACCCCATGTTCTTGGCCAAGCAATCCATGGAGCTTGAAGTTGGGAAGTGTTACCATCACAAGGACTGGAGTCAACATGTGTGGCTTCTCACTGAGATTCACTCTGATCATCTTGTCCTACAAGCGCAGGAGTTGTTTGGAAACGTGGGCAGCAAGAAAACAATCACAGTGAAGGCCACTGAGATCACAAAGGAGCTCAAGCCATCCAAGGCCAAAGCACCTGCTTGGTTGGAACCATCTGTTGCAGCCTCCTTGCTCCCAGTGCTGGTGGGCAAAGAAGAAAATGACAGGGCCTTCATCTTTGGTGTCCTCTTTGGCATGTGTAAGGCCTACAACAAGAAGGTGCTCATTCAGGATAGCCCAGTCAAGCAGATTTGGTGTCCTGCCCAAGTCAACAAGGGTGAGCTGTTTCTCATCCCCATGACTGACAAAGTAGACAAGATCACTTTGAAGCCACCAGGAAAAGTTTATGCAAAGGTGCAGTATGGAGGTGCTGACTGGTACATTGCACCACCAAAGCTGTGGAAATGCAATGATGGCAAGTGGTCTGGCATGGTTGTTCCCTTTTGGGTGGTGCATGGCAATACCTCAAAGGATAGCTGCAACATGGCAATGGAGATGAAGGATGTGAAAGGCATGAAGGTGCAGGTGCTTGTCAACACCAAGCAGATCCCTGCCAACTCTTTGTTGATGAGCATGGACATGAACTGTAAGAGGCAGAACAGTGAACAGCAGGCACCTGCCAAGAGGCCAAAGGCCAACAGGTAAGTATTAATTTTGCAAGCATGAGGGTTTATACTTAAAAATCAAAGTACCAACTGTTGGCCATATCACCCTGTGATTTTATGACTGCCTTGTGGGCCTCCTGCTTTGTGGCAGGCATCCATGCCTGAAGTCTATATGTAGCATTGGCTTCCCTGAGACATTTGCAGTCCCAAAAAAAGGAGTGGCAACTGCATCCAACCAAAGAGAAACATACCAATCCTTCCTACTTCTTGCAGGAAAAGATTGATGCCTTGGAGTTGTGCTCAGAGTTGTTCAGAACCCATGCTTGTCCATGAGCACATGCCCTCCAAGATGCATGAATACACACCAAATGATGCTGATGGCTGTTGTTGCTTCATGTTTGCATTGAATCGCCAGCTTGGTCATTTGGAGTACTGCAGCTTTGACAGCTTGAAAGCATTCTTAGTTTTGCCATTTCCTGCCATGGAGGATGCCAAGCTCTCTGTGCAGCATTGCATCACAATTGATAGTACCCAAAAAAGTTGGAAGATCCCTGGCAATTTCATGAAGACTGGTGATGATGGCACCCAGTGGTTGCAGATCAGGGCTTCTTCCTTTGGCCTATGCAATGTCATGACCAAGGACAAGTTAGATGCCAAGGCCAGGCCTACTTTGAGGGAGTCCATGGGCTGCAAGAAACTGATTGAGAAAAGGAATGAGATGGTTTTTGGTGCTGGGTCTTCTGGTGATGCATTGTTTGGAGATGCCCCCCCCAAGAAAAAGCTCAAGGCTAAGGAGAAGATCCCTGCTGATGACAGCCTGGGCATCCATCTTGATGTGGAAGGTGCTGTATTACAAATCAAATCTTGCTCCAAATCTTCTGATGACTTGGTGATTGCCTACAATAGTGACAATGTCAACTTGTTTTTCTACTACATGAACCAAGCTGGAGTGAAGCTGGCAACTGAGGGGGATGGTAAGAGGTCTTACAAAAAGACTGGAAAATACAGTAAAGCAAGCCAAGCTGAACAGGAAGCTGGATCTGCTTCTGAAAAGGAAGACTAGGTTTTTAGAAGGGCTTGCTATAGGCTTGTGGCAGCCAGAAGGCAAAGACACTGCTGAGGAAACATGTGCAGCTGTTGTGACAAAGCAATGTTGCACATGTTTCTGTGTAGCATGTGTGCAGCATGCTGCATTTGTTTCTATGCTGTGCCCGTGGGCAACTCACTATTTGGATACTGCATGTTCTTGTGCATGACAGTGTGATTAGGAGCTGATGGTCTACAGCTGGCAAGCTAAGGAAACAAACATTCACTGCATGCATGTTACATGATGTCAATGAACTTGATTGTGGTAGATGTTGGTATTCTGCTGCTTACATGTGGTTAGCATCAACAGCCAAAAGGCTACACACCAAAGTTTGCTTGAAACAAATGTCAACAGCCAGATGGCCACACACTCTTTTTTGTTTGAATCATGTGTCAAAAGCCTGAAGGCTACACATTGTTTTCATTCAACCATGCAATGGCTTTGCCCAGTAGGGCACTCTTAAGTTTGCATGCCAACCACCATGAAACCACCATGGTGAGCATGATGCATATTGTGGGTGCATTGCCTTGGCTACAAACAACCACCATGGCTGATGATGCCGCCTTTGAAGGTCTATGACAAGCAAGGTGTGACTTGCCAGTCTTTTGTCCAAAGATGATTTGAACACAGATGCACACACATTCTTGCAATTCTGCAAATTTGTTGTGGTTCAGCATTATGCTTGTAGATCACACTCTTGCACAAAATGTTTATGGTCACTACCTAATGGAAATCATTAAACATCACTTCGCTGAATCATTTACAGATTTCATTGTGTCATGAAAAAAAATGTTTAGGGCCACTCACAGAGCACAGCCTTCAGCAAGCCATGTCAGCTGCTACTGCGCTACCAGGGCCTAGTGGCACAGCTAATGCTGCAGCCACTCCTGGTGAATCTCCTGGTATTGCTGGGTGTGATGATGTGAAGCAACATTTGCTGAACAGGTACATTGAAACCCCAGCCAAGCTGAGTATCACCAACACTGACAGCTTGGTCATCCATGGTACTTCTGATTGCACTGATGACGAGACCCTTTGATGGTATTTATTGTTGATATATTTGTTGACAGTTTTGTTGAAATATCCATTACCATTGCAATACTTGTAACATTTAGTAATGCATAACTTTGGCATATCTTCACAGCCTGTGGGCCCCATGAATGTTATCTAACATTCCCATTTACCATTTACCACTTGCAGTCTCAGGAAAGTAATTGTTGGCAAGTATTTCAAGGTTGGCATGAAGGACCACATGCCTATCTTCAGGGCTCAGGACAAAAGGGATGAGTTGAGTGTGTCAAGCATCTTCTTTATTTGGTGGGATGCTTTGAACAAACTGTGGTTTGTCAGTTTCATGCCAGTTATTGATACTGGACGTGATTCTGATGAATGGACACCAGCCTATGTTCATGCTGCAATCTCTGAAGATCTCTCTCAAGTATGGTGCCCATGGAACAATGAAACACCATGCAGCCTGAAAGTTTCCCTTGGCTTTGAGTTTGCACATGAGAAGTATCTTGACATGAAGCGCAAGCTAGAGATGTGGCAAGATTGGTGGCATGCAGGTGGACAAAATGAGTTGCATGATGTGCCTCCTGAGTATCCACCGCCACCTCCTAAGGCTGGTGGTGTGAAGAGGCAAGCCCCACCTCTTGAACCACCTGCATGGAGGGAAAGGGGTATCTGCCAGCCACCACCTCCACCACCTGTACCAACTGGCTCTGAAGGTTCTAAAGGTTCAAAGGGTTCCAAGGGAGCAGGCAAGGGTGAAGAAGGAGAGCAGCATGTTCTGAGTTACAGCTGGAAGTCAAGGGCTGTGGCATTGGTGGGTGCTCTTGAGATGAACCTTCCTCAAAGGATTGCATACCTGCTTGCAAAGTTTCTTGTCATGATGTTGAGTATGACTAGCAATCAAATGAATGTTTGTACTGTGATGCATGTACCACCTTGATGTGAACAATCATAGTAGCACCATGCTGCTAGCTAGTTCAGTGTTGTGACTGTTCCATGATGTCATGCATATCAATTCTAACACAGCTCAGGTTCAAAGAGAATCCTCAGTTCGACAGTATGTTGCGCATGCACAAGGAGACCCTTGAGTGGTTTGGTGTGGACAAGAAGTATGACTACTAGGAGTGCATGGCAGTTGAACCAGTTGCATGTCTGTACACTAAGCTCTGAGAGCTAGCCACACTCAAGAAAATGATGTGATGGTAAAGCTTTGTTGTAAACACAATCCTGTATAAGAGCGCTTTGAATGTAAGTTGTCACAAAACAATATTGGGTGCACATCATCTGCACTGTTTGGTCCAAATTAGGCAAAGCCTGTTTGTGAGTTCACTTAAAACCGCCAGCTGCTGGGAACCACACAGACTAAGAGTCTCTTGCTGAAAAAACAATTCCAAGAGCAATATTGTGATGTTTCACTAGCAACAGCATGATTCATGAACAAGACTGCACTTATATATTTGAATTTAATTTGATGTATTTAATGTCTTGTTCCCAAACCAACAACATGTATGAATGTATTTTACATCCACCAAACTTTGTTTGTTTTTTGATTTGTACTTCACAAGCAAATGTACATATGGAATTGTTTTTGGCTATTTTGGTTGAACAACTGGATCTAAAGATTTTGGTTTGAATTTAGAAATCTAAATTGTGGATCCAAATATACATTTGGAATTTAGAATTCTAAATTCTTATCTCCAAATGTGCTATTCACAATTTATAAATCTAAATTTGTAAGCCCACATTGACAATCACAATTTGGATTTCTAAATTTACTGGTGAACACAAATGGACCACAATTTAGATTTCTAAATTTATGTGCTTATGGTGTATGAATTAATTTCAATTTTTGTGTTAAAACTTGTGGTGTGGTTCAGCAGCTTTTTTGTCAAAAGTGAAAGGTATGGATTGGCAAAACATTTTGCCATGGATAATAGCACCGATCATGACAGTACAGGATGTTGCAGAAAAAAATAAATGCAGCTACTTCCAAGTGTGCGACCATGTGCATTGCATATCATCATGTTCCATGGATGCATTCAAATATGAGTTTTGTGCATCAATGGTGTGATTGTGCCAAGCATGCAATGGCAAGTTTCATTACAAGGTTTCATGGTTGAGTCAGACTTGCATTTTAACCTAATCAAACAGTATTGTTTGTTATCTGATCACACAACTGTGGATGCAATGTTGAAGCATGTTGTCAGTTTTCCTTGTGGCTACCATGTGCTGATGTGGCAACTATCCATGAGAATGCCTACAAGCTTTGGCTTCACTGGCTAGTTGTATCTGCACCCTCTGACTCAATACTCTCTTGCTGCAATGGGTGGCAAGGGAAAAAGGAAGGGTGGAATGTTTGATGATGCAGCCACCTCCTCTTCAGAAGGTGTCGGTGTTGTGCAAGAACATTACCATATCACCTATGACAATCAGTGGCATGGAAAGCTCTGGTGGTTGGAGGTTCATGATAATGGCTGGGTGGAGTGGATTCCTGTATGCATTATGTTTGGTATTGACATGACTTCACCCAATTGATTTCTACCATTCAGACCTACACACTGGTGATTTCAAACATGGCATCTGACACCAAGGACAGATGTGGAGGAGTCCATCATGAATTGCAAGGGCTTGGGTCTGATGAATGATCGCATTTTTCAGGTAGACTTGCTGTACCGTAATTTTGGTATGAATTACCAAAGGCCCACAGAGAGAGATGCTGGCCAGTTTCCTGGGACCCTGCACACAGGCAAGGGCAAAGGCAAGTGATGATCATATGAGTTGCAAAACAAATGCAGCTTCAGCTTCCATGCCATGTATAGCAATATGTTGTTCTTATTCACCAAGTGGCTGCACAAAGGATGCCTTGTGGCACACAGAGACTTCCATACATTCATTTGCATGGAAATTCAAAATAGCATTTGCATGCCATGTAGACACTTGCATCTTGGATGAACTAGTTCTCACTTGCAATGTGGGTTCAAACTGCATTTGTGAAAGCCTTGTGGCTACAAACTTTGGTTGTACATTCATGAGTGACCAGCCATAAGGCTACAGACTCTATGTCAGTACATGCAATGGTTGATACATGGACAAGCTTGCATTGGCAGCCACAATGAATGTGTTGCTTGTGCTGACCATTCATTACCATGTGGATCCAATATGGTGTGTGCAGCTTCTTTGATCAATCCTAGACCCTGTAGCTTGCTCTTGTGTGGTTGCAGTCATGTCATCTGCTGAGCCTAAGCCTGATGAAGAGCCTAAGCCTGATGAAGAGCTTGATATGTTTGGCTACTTCCCATGCTCTCAGAGACCTGGTGCATGGATGGGCGCTGCCTACATGTTCTTCAATGCTGTGGACAAGGAGTCTGCCAACAAAGATGCTGAGCAGCCATCTTCTTCTTCTGACAGGGCTAGGTCTAGGTCCAGCTTTTTAAAAAAGCAAGAGAGGCTCTGAATCAAATGATCAGAAAAAGTAGGCTACAGAAAGGCCTGGAATGGTCTCCGGTTTTGAATACTATATAGTGGCACACTACTGGTAGCACAGTGGTGCTTGCAGGCTGCTTTTGAGCCTGGTCACCTTAGATGTGTTGCTTGAGCTTTAAGACTGCTAAGATTGTGCCACTGCAATGTGCCAAAAAAGAACTTGTGCTATTGCAAGGCTCATTGTTGCTCATCTTGGTAGATTTGAACTTTCATCAATGTGAAGGCCAAGCACCAAGCATGCAGTCAAGATTGTGTTGTGCCACCACTGGAAAACTTGCATTATGATTTTGGGTGCTTGTCATTGCTACTGTTTTTTTTTTGCAAAGTGTGCTATGTTGCAGCACAAGCCAATACAAACCATTCACATGCTGTCATTAAGCCATTTCAGGGCCTTGTGGTGTGTAGTTGCTATACTTTGTAGTGCTGCCATGTGGTCAGTTGATGATATTTGCAAAGAGCTTGCAGATATTGCACAGCTCATAGCTGGCAAGAAATCTGATGATCCATTTTGCCAAGCTTTGATCCAGACATCCTGCTCCAAGATCAAGGGGCTGGTGGTGCTTGCTCCCTGTGATGCCTTGAAGATCAAGAATGCTGCAATGGTGCTTGGTGATGATTTCACCAATGCCATTTGGGCTTGTTTGGAGAAAAGGCTGACTTCTGTTGGGTCTGAGCTGGGCACCCCCCAAGGGCCTCAGGGGATGTCTGTGTGCACCAAGCCACAGACCCTCCTGCACCCCTTCAACTACATGACAGCTGCTGACTGGAAAGAGTTGGAGCATCAGGAAACTTCATGGGCTAGAAAGCAAACCATTGTTGCCCTCAGGCTGAAACTACTTGGAATAGTGAGCATGTCTGAGAAAACAATGAAGTCTTGCCTGGCATTGCTGGCATGCACACTCACTGTGGTACCTGATGAGAAAATGATGTACTCCATGCTGCAAGAGTTCAAAGCAACTTTTGCAAGTACCAGCTGTGCTGTGCAATTTAGCAATCTCACCATGTACCCAGAGAATGCCAGTGATCTTCCCCAAAATGTTTTCCAGGCTGCCTTTGGGTCAGAGCAACCATGTCCCAAAGTCATTGACAAGTTCAACCTGGTGGCCAGAAAGGTTATCCTGAGGAATACTTCCAAGCACATGAGGGGCACTGGTGGCAAGTGTGCTGATCAACACCAAGCTTCAGCAGGAAGCAGTTTGTCACATGGCATGGGCATGAATGATATGATGAGCAATCCAATGCTGCACATGTTCAACATGATGTGCAACAACTCATGGGCATGAACAGCCCTGGAGATGTGCATGGGCATTCGCAGAATCAGCAAGGGAAAGGTGGCCAAGTGACCTTGCATAATTTCAAGCCAAAGACCTTGCTTGCTTTGGGCGATGTGCCAGGGCCTGATCCTGCCAACACAGAATCCAAGTTGGCTTTGCCATGTCCTGCACCTGAAACTGAGCAAGCTGCTGCAACACCTGTTCCTTCTACCCAGACCCAGAAGGGCGAGTCCCATGAGGAACTTGCAGAGCATGATTCTGAACCAGACTATGAGCAAGCAGCATTTGATGCCTTGAAAGCAAGGAATGCTTTCCAAAAGGTTGCAAAAACAAAGGGCAAGGGGAAGGGCAAGGCCAAGGCCAAGGCAAAGGCTAAGACCAAGCCTCATGCCAAGGCCAAGGCCAAAGCTGCTACCACCAAGAGATCTTCCACTTCCAGCTCATCCAGTGCCAAAAAGATGAAGAAGTTGGACTACAAGGTGCCACCCCCTTCTGAAGCCCAGCTTCAGAGCACTCCCAGGAACTACTATAACAAGCACTACCACAAGTGCAAAGAACTTGCCATCAACTGTGGCTACTCAGACACTGAGGCAAAGGAGTTTGCGAAGAAAGCCAGGGCCACTGCTGTGGAGCTTTGGGATAAGCAATTGAGCTGAGCTATTTGGGTTTCAGGCAAAGTGTACTAATATGTACTATTTGCTTTGCAGGGGTCTGCTTAGCTGTGGAAAGCTTATCTCTTAGATGGCTGTGCAGCTTAGAAAGCTTTGGCAGTGGAAAATGCCTGCACCCATTGATCTGAACTTCCATGATTGGAATCTGATACAAATACTTGTTGGTTTGGTTCAGGGGTAGTCTTTGGTTTGTGCATGTGACAATGATAGCAGCTTTTCCCATGCACCATGTTACTGTGTGTGTGTGGTCATTTGGTCATGTAGCCTGATAGGCTTTCATGTGCATACCAGTGGTCCAGCAAACTTGCATTGCAATCTTGGCATGCATCATGTAGCTTTTGTGCTGCACACAACTGCATGGTATCATGTAGCCTCAGGGCTTGCACTACAACTCATTTAATTATCAACCATGGGTTCATGTAGCCATGTGGCTGGCATTTGTTGCATGTGATATTGATGGGTTTGCCACAATGGTACCCATGCTTGTCCATGTCGCCACTTGGCTGCATGTCACATCTGGCCCAACTGGCCAGAAGCCCAAGAGCATGATGCACAATGGTAAGTGGACTGCATTTGCAGTGATTGTGGTGATCACTTCGCAGTTTGCATGCTAGGTGCTATCAGCATCAGCACCACCACAGCAACCTAACATGAGACAATCTGTGCAGTTTGTCATACACATACATATCTATGCCTTAATAACTGCATTATGGTTTAAAATGATTGCATCATGGCCTTGGCAATAGGAACAGTGCCAGGAACATAATTTTCACCATCAATGTGTTTGATCTCCTGAGCAAGCAAATTTTTGCATTTGCATTCTCCTTGCTGCCATGGATGAGAGAACTGCTAAGCTACAACGGCTTCACTTCTTGAGGAGGCAGTTGCCTCACCTTTCTGCTTCTGCATTGTCCAGTGTACTGGAGGATGTGCAGAGACATGGAGCTGTGGACCTACATCAGAGAAAACACATCAAGGAGGCAACAATGAAAGAATTATCCAAATACGATGAGTATGGGCAACTCTTTGTTGACATTGTCCTGAAAGGTGATCAGGACCTAAAAGCTTCCATTGTCAATTTGCATGCTTTGCTTTTTCATGCCTTTGCACAGGGAGGTGGTTTCTACAAATTGATGATGGAAACCATGGAGAAGCACCCTCCCAACCCAAGGGAACCATATTCCTTGGTTCTCTACTCAGATGAAGTAGTGCCAGGCAATGCTTTGTCTCATGACAACAAAAGAAAGATTTGGATGGTATATGGAAGTTTGATGCAGTTTGGATCTGAAAGATTAAGCCAAGAATGTGCATGGCTTACTTTGGCATCTTGCAGGTCATCGTTTCTAGCACAAGTCCATGGGGGAATTGGCCAATTGATGAAGGAGATGGTCAAAAATGCATTCCAATCTACCACTTGTGACTTGCAAAGAGCTGGCATACTGTTGAAAGGGCCTGACAATCAAATGTACAGGGTATGGGTGTCCCTTGGGGCCTTTGTCCAAGATGGTGCTGCACACAAATATATGTGGGCTATCAAGGGTGATGCAGGGAGCCGCTGTTGCTTTCTTTGCAAGAATTGCATCAGCAAAAGGTCAGGTCTTGTCAATGAAGAAGGTGGAGATGTTTTGGTCACTGAAAACATGAAGGAAGACAAGTTGGAGTTCACAACTGACAGTGACATATGGAAGTCTGTTGGCAAACTCAAAACAAACTTCGAGACAATGTGCCTCACTTATTGCTTTAACATATGTTTATTTTTTATATTTTGTTTTCAATATAACACAAATGAACTTGGTTTGCTCCATTTTCTGCTGCTACTGTATGCCACCATCTAAGGACCAAAGCAGATTTCACTTTGTGGCAGCAGGCAGCTGGCATGAATTACCAGCCACATGGAATGCTATTTGATGATTCCCTTCACACACCCCCAAACCCTATCCTACGACCTTCTCAGCAATTCATGCATGATTGGATGCACCTGATGTGTGTGGGTGGCATTGTGCAAACCACTGTCTACCTGTTCCTGGAGACTGTCAGCAGCAGCACTGGCATGAACTTGTACAAGATGATTGCAGGTTACATGGCTCTGTGGGTCCTGCCAAAATCCAAGCCCATGAGTTTGGAAAATTTGTTCAGCGCCAAAAGGCAGAAATCAAACAGGGAAGCCAAGACATTCAAATGCCAAGCTAGTGAAGTATTGGCATTTTTGCCAATTTTGGCAATCTTTGTGCAGAATGTTGTCTTGAAAGCAAATCATTGTGTCAAAGAGTGTGAAGCACTTCTGGCAGTGGCAGATTTGTTGGCTATCCTCCAAGCCATTCCTCATGGGTGCATTTCCCCTGATCTTGTGAGGAGGAAGGTTGGCCAAATCCAAGACTTGTATGAAGCATGTGGGTGGGACATGTGGATGCACAGCAAGTTCCATTGGCTTGCCCATTTGGCATCCCACTTGCAAAGATTTGGCATTTTAATATCTTGTTGGGTACATGAAAGAAAACATCGAATTGTGAAAAGGTATTCACAAGATATTCAGAACACACAAAAAATATGAGAAACATGTCATGGTGCAAGTTGTTGCCCATGATCTTGCACTTTTGTTGGATGATGATTATTTTGGGCAGCATGCTAGACTTAAAAAGAAATGCAAAGCCACCAAGAAGGTCCAAGACCTTTTCGCCAAAGTTTGGACAGATGAAGTCCAATCCTGTCACATGTGCGTTTGTGCACATTTGTCCCCTTCTGGATTGGCAAACAGGAAGGATGTAGTGATCATGAAATGTTTGAAGCAACTTGGTGAAGTGTGGTTTTTTGCTGAAGTGAATGGTGAATGTGTAGCTTTGGTTTCTTTGTGGGTATTGTTGGAACAACATGTGTCATACAGCATTTGGAAAATGCAAGACAACCCACAACTGGTGAGCACATCTGAAATCAAATGTGCATTGTCTCACAGGCCTCTTAAGGAGGACCAAGTCATGGTATCACTACCAGTGGAGTGCAGGTGAAAGTGTTGCATCTAACTTGTGCAAGCTGTTTCGCTCTGTTGCTCATTGGTGTTTGCATGTGATAGGTTTGCACAAACATATTCAGCCAACGTGGCTACACACACCTTTGGCTCTCTTGTTTTGCTAGAAAATTTTTGATCAATGTGAAGAAACTTTCTCAAAAATGCAAGAACATGTATTGGAAAATGTATGTTAAATCTGGATGAAAAATATTTAGCCAATTTGCTAACCACTTAGCTAAATGGTTAGCTAAATGGTTAGCTCATGGCTATCTTAACCCTTTAGCTAAGTGGTTAGCAAGCTCTCTAAACTTTGTGAAATCATTATGTAAACCTTGTAAACTCTATAAACTTTGCAACCCCCGCGGTTCATCTAAGTAAGGGTTGCGATTGACAACTCAAAGTCGCAATTTTTCCACAGTTTTTGACGTCCAACGTCCATTTCGTGCGTAAGGGTTGCGCGGGACACCTCAAAGTCGCAATTTTTCCTCAGTTTTTGACGTCCAACGTCCATTTCGTGCGTAAAGGTTGCGCGCGACCAATAAAAGTCGCAATTTTTCCTCAGTTTTTGACGTCCAACGTCCATTTCGTGCGAAAGGGTTGCCGGGGACGCTTCAAAATCGCAATTTTACCTAGGTTTTGGACGTCCAACGTGCATTTCGTGCGAAAGGGT
>Ga0126342_10013112_pt1 | contig 14727 bp, 9 predicted proteins | sample Cyp1metagenome_FD_92528 | JGI IMG/M metagenome (GOLD analysis project Ga0126342, IMG submission 92528) | Coral microbial communities from Lord Howe Island, Old Settlement Bay, Australia - Cyphastrea 1 metagenome | ecosystem: Host-associated > Invertebrates > Cnidaria > Coral ... | reverse complement strand
TGATGATGATGATGGTGATGGTGATGGTGATGGTGATGGTGATGGTGATGGTGATGGTGATGGTGATGGTGATGGTGATGGTGATGGTGATGGTGATGGTGATGGTGGTGATGATGATGGTGATGGTGATGGTGATGGTGGTGGTGGTGATGATGATGCTGAGGATGATGTGGATGTGGATGTTGAAGAGGAGGAGGAGGAGGAGGATGATGATGTTGGTGATGATGATGGTGATGGTGATGATGATGATGAGGAGGAGGAGGAGGAGGAGGAGGAAGATCATTATGTTGAGGAGGAGGATGTTGAGGAGGAAGGCCGATCCCAAGACCGGGAAGCACACTTTGTGCGAACCTGCGCAGTCGAAATGCCACAAGAGGCATTTTGTGCCGAAATTTACAGGGAAAATGCCGGACGCTAATCCCGGGGCAAGCATTTTGTGCGAGCCTGCGCAGTCGAAATGCACATGGACATGTCACAAGAGCTATTTTGGGCCCAAATTTACAGGGAAAATGCCGGACGCTGATCCCGGGGCAAGCATTTTGTGCGAGCCTGCGCAGTCGAAATGCACATGGACATGTCACAAGAGCCATTTTGGGCCGAAATTTACAGGGAAAATGCCGGACGCCCCGGATACCACCTTGATTGAACACCGGCCCTTCACTGTTACCGTAAGAACCCCTCGGTGTGGCCACACTGTTTGGGGAACAGAGTCAACCTATAGGCACTTGAAGTGACAACGATTGAAGATACGAGCGAACACTAAGGGGAGATATGCCACAAAAACCGGAGTGTAAAAACTGGAGATTAACAACATCTGAGGGCTTCCAGATATTAAACACTCAACATCACTCAACGCATTTTGTGGCTTACATTCCAGTCATGTCTGCACTATTAATCTGTGCAAACTGTCTCAACCACTGTTCCTGGTAGCACTTGGCTGTAGTAAGTCAATTCGTTTTCGGCCCAAAATTCCTGCTTGGGGATTGTGTCAACGGTTACCGCCAATAGTGTCAACATACATAGTGTGACCGGGTGATTGCTACATAGGCACTATAGGCACTATGCTAGCGGGTATTCCGCTCTGGATCACCTGAGGAGCCAACTCAAAGTCGTCCACCACAATAGAGGTGTGGTACGCGTCCTGGCCCAAAGAGATCTGGGCTGGATTTGTTTTCAAGGAAACCGATGGAATTCATGGATTTTCGAGCAATTTTACGTGTTTTGAAGTGAATGTTCGTTTGATCCAAGCCTGCAAGAGGTGGAAAAATCCTCCTCAAGGGGTACTACCGCCACGAGTCATAGATGATAGAAAGTTGTCCTACACCTTTAGGGCACAAGCCAGAAATCATTGTCCTTGGAAATCCTGAGAAAGTTTTGTTTTATCTTCTGTGAGAGGCTTGCAGAGGTTAGGCCGTGTGTTTGACCTCTACCTCTAGGTACTGAAGCTGATACATGAATATACACATGAGTTTGTTTATCTTCTGTAGTTTTGAAGTCTTGTCTCCCCGTTTTGATGTTTTCAAATGCATTTTCTCAACTCCCCACTCCCAAACTCCCCTCCTTGGCCCAACATCCACCAATCAACGAGGACACCTCAATCATGTTCCGCGTTAGGAATTGCTGGATGGTGACCCATGCGGCTCACGATGACTCCGGCCATTTCGGCATTTCAAAACCTGGTTTCAAACCGATCAGTTCTCCATCACTTGGCAATTGCTCTTCGTATCGAAGAAAAGTTCCTGGAAATGCTGGAAATGCTTCATGTGCATCGGCTCCGAATTACCTCTTCTGTTCTCTGGGTACAGCCGACTCCCGCAGGGCTACAAAAAAGAGCTGGTTCAGCCACTTCATTCATCCTTTTTTTATGCTGTCAATATTGTTCACTGCTTGTGGGTCCCAAAAAAATGGCTACTTAACTGCATGATCACAAATTCTTGGCTTTGGATCACCATTTTTGCCAGACTTTCTTCCCCGCTGTTGTTGCTTCTCCTCTGAGTTGCATGGAGTTGTTTTGGCCCATTTGATTCTGTTGCATATCACACCACTTTCTGTATGCTGAAAATTCCGGACCTTGGATACCTTGGCGGTCGCAGATTTGGTTCTTTTGAGTAGCCAAACATAGTCAAACCATTGGGCAACCAATTTTCAGCCCCAAATGTGCCATGGTATGCCATGGTCAAGTTACACGGGATGAGAGAGGCCCCTCGTCATCCATCCCATACCATGTTTGAATCCCATGGATCTGAAGCGTGGCACCCCCAATGACATCTCCCCATGTTGCGGTGACATCGGCCAATTCTATCCTGTGGGTTACAATCTCTATTATATTGTTGGCTGCATTCCTATCACTACATCACCCTTCTGCCATTGTGATGGGTTTCATACTCCCAAAACTTGCTGGTATCCATGGTCTTCAATAAAATGCCTCGAACTTGGAGGCACAAGCAATTTCCATCCATCATTCAGGATGTGAAATCACCATCTTTGCAGGTTGAACCCCAGTATCATCTGGTTATTTCACATAGCTGTGGAAAATCAATGAGAAAATAGCCCATTTATAATAGATGATAAGAATGATGATTTACCTATTGGAAATGGTGATTTTCCAGTTCGCTACGTTATATCGCCAGAGGGAAGATTCTCATTAAATCCCCAGTAAAATCAATCGATTTATATAATACCATGGAATCCCATTAAAAATCCTATGAAAAAAAATCTGATGTTTCAGGTTTCCATCCACCGTCAGGTTTCCATCCCCCGTCACTTTGTGTTTTACCATGGTTACCCTCTGGTAAATAAACATAGACCCTGAAAATGACCAATTTATAGAGGAAACTAATCTTCCAACCCCTATCTGCCAGGGTCTATGTTAATTTACTGGAGGTTACATCCCAATGTTCCCCTGTTGAAAATCGAAGACACCACCAATCGCACCCGGTACCGCGAGTCGCCATCACTCTGCATGGACGAAGACCCACCCATGGCAGGGGTCGAAGCGAAAAATGTTGGGCTTATCAGGTGAGAATTCATGGTTTTTGGAGGGGTGGTACCATATATGATATAACTTATATAACATAAGTGAGTTTTTTTAACATACCAAATCATCCATAGCTGGGCAAATTCTGTCTAATCATCACCCAAATTAAGGTGCTTTCGTTGCTTGAATAGTGTAATTTGCTCAGATCCGTTTCGGTGAAAGCTAGGATCACCAAAGAACTCTCCAAGTCTCCCCCCTGTGAGTTCATGATCACAATCAGCTTGGAGTAAAAGATGATCCTGTAGCTTAGCTCTGTACTTCAACAGCAGGGTGTGTCAAACTCAGGCACCACAATTACAGTAGTTGTTATGGCCCTCAAAAATATCTTGTTTACAGATGTTTACAGACAATGTTCCGGCTCGAAGTGTTTTCCCATTCCAATGCCTGATTGCCAAATGGAACAGCAACATGACAGCAGTGCAATTTGGGCCCTGCTACGCCCCCAAGGAGGTGCTCATGGGATGGTCAGAAACGGGCATGACAAACGCCGCGAAGCGGCATAGGACCCAGTGCCAACATAAAACGTGGGATCACGGCATCAATGAATCTGAGTCACTGAGTCTAGTCATTGGCTTCAGATCCTACCCAGATCATAAGTCAGATAAGTCAGATAAGCCGGTTAAGTCACTTCAATGACGTCAATGATATCAATTGAAACATCTTTGGCTTCATGTCCTCACCGTTGCTCACAGTCATGGCCACCCTTAAATACCCGGCACGGACAAAAAGAATATATATATACATATCTAAACACCAACCCGCCAAGGCTCAGCCAATGTCTCCGGGAGATATCTACTATATAAGTTTGTCCCCTAATGGTTATTGCTTCGTGGTTCGTTGATAGTTTCACCTGCAACACCCCTGCCGTGCCTGCCAACTACCTGGAAACCTCCCTTGCCAGCTGCAAATGGACAGCCCAAGACCCTGCCGGTGGGTCATGATCCACAAATGGCCAAGGAACTCATTCTGCGCCAAAACATTCCACCAAAACACCCAACACCACCCAACCAGAGGCTTTGAAAGTCTCAAGAAATAGCAAATCAACCAACCTGTGACAAGGATCCAGAAAACTCATTGGTTCAAAAGCCTTCATGAAAACCTGGATGACTTCCGTCTGCCACCAGAAATGAAATGTATGGAATCGCAGGACATGATTTCAATTTTTAGCTCACAGGAATCCACGCTGTTGATCTCATTGGTGATTTCAAGTCTCAAGTCATCCCAACAATAGTAACCAGATGGTCTCGATGGTTCATCATCCTCCCCAGAGACCATTAACATCCTCAAACAGAGCTAATTGCATCTTATAACCACATTAGTATCATATGGTATTGTCTGGGAATATGATATCTACCCCATTCAATCCCAATCCAGAGCCTAATCATGATTTTACCAATGTTTTCCCCATTAAGACTCCATTAAAATTGCCATCGTGAGAGGGGGCCATATCCCATCACTGCCATCAGCGGGTCCTGACAGAAAAGATGGTCCTGACCGAAGAAGTTAAGACATGAGTCATTGGAGATCATCGCCGGGTTCTGAATGAGGCGGGATTCAGAACATATTTATCATGTATTGATATATATATATATATACATGATTATACAATATTATATGTATGATTATACATATATATATATACATATGATTATACATATTCATATATATAATATAACGAGGTCCGATGATTTGGTCACCGAGATTTGGTGATTTCCTGTGGCGGACCACAAAAAAATCATCAAAACTTCCACTTTTTGAGCATTGGAACTCGTGGCTTTCGGGTGGCTTCGCGGCATCACTTGTTTCAAAAAGCATAGCCAAGTGGGTCGCAACCAGACAACAAAAGTGGAATTCTGTTCGTGGAACCGGTGATTCAAACCAACCAATATTTGACGTGGCTCAAAATTTCAGGCTTCAAGGCCCTGCAATGGCTATGTTCCGTAGTAAACCATCTTGCTAAAAACGCCAACCTTGGGGTTACGTTGGGGTACCCTGGGAACTTGACTCCAAATCCCCCACAGCCACAGCACGGCCGCGCAGCCTGTAGCAACTGCAAGGGCCCCTGGCATGGCTGTGCTTCGGATTAGGATACTACATAGTGGCAATCCCTTTGATGCCTTTCATACCGGGATCTTGTTGATATTCCACACCAACCCAATCAACCAGAATGGAAATAGCAGGAGCAGAAGAAGAAAAAGAAGAAGAAGAAGAAAATCGACAAAGACGTTAATTTTGGCACAACAAAATGGTGGGGTTTTGGGCTCTAAGAGATCCCTAACAAGTATTAATACACCGTGCCAAGAATGTCTGTTGAAATAGATGGATGTGTTTGAAAATAAGATATACCGTACCCCCAATTGTAGCCATGTATATATAAATATATATAATTACATATATATATATATAAATATATATATAATTCCATTTAATAGGGAAAATGATGATTACGCATTCGATATAGGGGCACACTATTTTCAGACAAACCCAGATGAACATTGTGTGCAGCCTCTGCGGCGGCCGTAGCAGCACGATGCTCTGCCCACTTTTGGAGCACCTGCGACGGTGAAAAATGGTGGTTACCCTTCAAGAATCAAACGTGGCTGAGAAATCCCAGCCACTGGCTATAGAAAACTGGGAATGTCATCTAGAAAACTGGGGCACATGTCACGGAAAATGTCATGGCCATGCTAGATTACCAGAGGGTAGCCATCTAGAAATAAACCAAGCAGTGGGACTGCTGGAAGCCTTGGCCGCGGGCGTCAGTTGGGGCTGTTGCTCCTGGTGATGGGATAAGACCGGGGTGTTTCGCTGGGGAGCTGGGGTAAAGCGAAGCATACAGGTAGGGCCAGGTAGGGATATGAATGATATAGATTGATATAGGGATATCACGAGAATAGCATGGGATATATATATATATACAACCAACACTTTGACATATATTCAGTGACTCAAAATGGGGGGATATCTGAAACTTGCCATGTCGATGAGAACGATGATGAGCCATGTGATTGGGAGTTCCAAACTTCAAGAACCAATGTTAAGCGACCAAAATGATGATATGTTGGTTTCATAAAATTATGTTATTTTTCTTTGGAATGGGGAAACCAATGATTTATTGGATTCCCGGAGCCCACTTGGGTTTGACTGAAAACTCGGGAAAAAACATAGAAAATCCCACGGTTCATCAACAGTTTCTCAAGCTAAGAAACCATAAAAAGGAGCCCAACTTTCAGACAAACCCAAGTGAAATGAAGTGAAATGACACCTAGGAGTTTCTTTGTTTACCAAGTGGCCAGATCTCAACCTATTGGCATGTGACAACAGTAACATTGTTTCTACCAGCGCATGGTGGGTCAAATCAATAGGAAACGTCTTCAATAATCCACTGACTGGGGGTAAATACTCTTGAGCCGTCTCTATTCGGCATCACTCTCCTCCCTTTTTGTGCAGCTACTGGGTAGCAACTTGTCACGATTTGCCCTTTCAGGCTCGTTTGCTCTTCTCGGCCGCGGCCTAAGGCGTCACAACACGGAACCTTGATGGGTCCTAGGTCATTTCAACATCAGGTCCTGGGTACAAGGAAATAATCGATGTCTAAATGTCAAGTCTCCAGTGGCCTTGCCAAGCTGGCTGATACTCAGAATTTCATGTCACAACCCTGAGACACCCTGTGTATGTCATGCATTTGGCGTCTCCCAAGTCCGTCTCAACGACCCGGGCATTCCCAGTCTCTTGGGTTCCTCCTCCAGTTTAGGGATGTTTGTTTAAACGAAGGAAAGCGCCAATGACCTATTTCATTGGTTTTATTGATATATTTAGTTTTTGTGACATATATGTTGCTTAGATCCCAATTCTGGCGTGGTAAACTCCCAGTCAAAGCCAGGTGCTATCCAACTTCTTTCCCTGACACCGGGGTCAAAGGACTTGGCACGGGACCATGTGGTTGCGCCATCTTTGTAAATTAGAAAGACTCAAGTCCCACACATACCCTGAGACAGCAAATGTGACCGGAAGAAGGCGCAACACTACATGCGCAAAATGGGTCAAATTGTTCCAGCTGCCTCATTTCTAATTGAATGTCCTTCTTTCGGGATTGGACATTTCAGTTATGTTTTTTTTCACAGGTTGAGAGTAGCATTCAACAAAACAATAGGGGAGCCGCTGCTTGTTGTTCGCAAATTACACAGATTTAACTTAAGCATGTTTCACCCCTGAACATCATCCATGGTTCATTTAGTCTAACAACGTGTTCCCCACAAAAATCATCGGTCCTGAGCTTCCCGGCCGGGAGCTTCCAAAAGGCCACCGCCTTGGAAACAGGTCGATGGCCGGAAAGGAGGGAGTTATGAATATACCCAAACAAATACTATATATATAGCATATAAAATTAGATGTAGAATGATGTAGATAAGATCGATGTGTATATTATATATATGTGTGTGTATCTATATGTATTTATTTATGTGTGGTTGTTTATTTATTTATATTTATTTATATTCATATTTATTTATATTTATTTATTTACTTAATTAATTATTTATACACATATACGTCGATATGTATATATATAGTGGTGTTTTCTTCACAATCACAGAATTGTAGTCGGAAATGTATTGTGATCATAACTATAGCTATAATATTGATTTTATGTATGCCATAACTATAGCTATAATAATTGATTTTATATGTCATAACTATAGCTATAATAATTGATTTTATATATGTATGTGTATCATTGTACATGTATGCTTTTATGTGCAAAACTATACCTGTATGATTATATTGGTGAATGATGTAGAAACTGGCAGTGAACTAGAATAGCCATATGGGTTTGTCTCCAAATGGCTACGGGATTGAGGGGGGGCCATCGTTTTTGACCCAGACAGTATGAGTAGAAAAGTGTATATACAACAGTAGTGGATTCAAGGATGGCTAAGAGTGGGTAAATCAGCACTAGAAAACGGAGAAAACCATGTATATAACTTGGACTTACTTTCGGTCAGTTACCAGTAGGACCTTTACCAGGAATTCCAACACCAGTGCAGTGGCCTAGACCCAGAGATTGAAGCCCAACAATCACTGCTGCTGTTGGGAATTGTAAAAATCAAAGGTAGTTTCAGCAAACCATCCTCCAACCCCATCCCGCCAAGTCGCCAGGTAGGCCAAGGATACGAAACCCCAGTGCGGATACCTGTCGGGCTTACAAGACGTTCAATTGAGGAACGGATGATTTTTGTCACCGGCTTCAAACACGTCACAAGTCTTTGGAGGCTTCACAGAAATGATCCATTGAATGACCCAACAACAAAAGTTTCACAAAACCATCGATTTACGTGTACATATCCACATATATGGTGATTTCCACTTCATGGGGGTACAGTGCCCCCAATCACCCATTTTTCTTTGGGATTTTGCCATCGCCCTAAAAAACCGCCTCCACACCGGGCTGTTCATCGAATACCTCATGGACCAAGGATGAGGCCTACTTCGTTGACTTTAAATCATGATCACAATAGTGTTTAGTGGTGAACCCATGTTTTTCTTGAGTGTACCACTGTATCCATGCATGATTACAAGATATAATTTACCATGAAATCCTTGAATATGTAGTACAGTCTCTCACTATGTATCCTAAAAAACCGAAATAATAGGAGGTAGCACGTTCAAAGAGCGTGATTGGTTTGGAAAACAAATCCCCTAAACGACCAAAATGTCTGGATTTGGATCTGGAGACCTGCTTCATCTATGTTTATATATGTTGAGAAACACCCTTTTCAAAGCTGGTAAGTAACATTGGAGTCTTTTCGCTGCTGACTTTATGAAACAACCACCTTTTTCAGTAGCTGAATGATCCCAATGACCAGCATCTTCAGGATCTTCCGAAAATCTTGGAATTTCCCCGGAACCATGAGTGAAAAAACAGAGTAAGGCATTCATAGTCAAACTCACTGGAATTTGCCACATCCGAATATATATATATATCAAGAAATCCTAAGTGAACTTGTCCACCAACAAAAGACTAACGGAAGCTTGGCAATGACCATGGTCCAAAGCCTCCTGAAAAAAAGAGCCTTTGCATCAAACCTGCTGGGTTTTTTTCCAGGTTTTGTAACAAACAACAGTGAACTGATGCAAATAGTGGCCATACCCTCTGATAATTTCTGGTAATCCAGGATGGGTATGGCCACTGAATGGGTAAATCATCTACCAGACACAAGCTGCGTCTTCGCATCGCGTTGGGTGAATCCATAGGTTTCGGGGTAGGTCGGTCTCTACCAGACACATCTAGTTTGCTGATCATCAATTCTTTGAACTCATTCCACCAGGGTGAATTCCCCACTAGATTCACTAGATCCCAAATATCTCAAAAAAAACATCTCCCAAATCATCCTTCGATCCAAATTGCATCAGCAAGATAACGATGAAGATGGAATAGCCCTTCACCTCAAAAAGCACAGCGCAGGTGCGCCACAATCCCAAGAGGATATGTCGGATATGTATCTCATATCATCTCATATCCATATCCAAAAAGTCCACGTTGAACCGAATTTGAAGCCCTTGTCTCACCCATAGATTTTAAGACTTTGCAAAAAACTCAGCATTTTTGCCATCGAAAACGGGCTGGCTGCTTGGCTCATGACCCAAATCTGCATGGAGGAGAGCAACAAAGGCAGAGCAAAACTCAGCAAGACCTTCGAGATGTACAGCGCCTGGTGAGGCGTTGGAAATCGACAGGTTTTTCCTCCAGAAATGCTGGATGTTCCATACAAGTATATGGTGGTGTCCATAAATGGGACCCCCAATAGCTGGATGATATATAATGGTACCCCTATTTTAGGAAACCACCATATGTTAGTGTACTGGAGGGTAACAATTTACAATTTTAGAGTTGTTGATGTTTTCCGAACGAGGAAATGCGTCAACAACCCATTCATCTATAGCACGAGATTTTCCACCAGTTTTCACTTCATTGTGCTGCAACTGCTTCTAGTTTTCAAACAACGATGCCTGGAAACAAAATACATGTCACTGGGAAATACATCACTTTTCGAAATAATGTCTATCTCTCATGGATGTATATAATATATATTATATAATATATATATACACACATTCATGCATGCCATGCCATGGAATGCAATGCAATGGAATGCACTGCACTGCACTGGACTGTACTGTATGTAGAGATATTCAAGTACATAGTCATCATGTTTGTATATGGCAGTGTGTCAAAACCTTGTACCCCTGGTGAACATCAAAATAGCTGGTAAATGGATGTTCATCCCCCTAAAAATGGTATTAATAGGTATTGATCCATACCCATATGTATATACAATTATATATATACGTACAGATATAGATAGATATGGCAATCACCTACAACACCTGTCCTTCCATCGGATTGGCCTCGCTGGCAATTTGCTGTCGCATGGCCTGCAGCCAAAACGACGAGATTTCCACGGGCCTCTTTTCTTACGGGCTGTGCCCTTAGGCCCTTGGAAAATGCTGGGAAAATGCTGGGAAAATGCTGGGAAAATGGTTGAAATCCAACTATCATAGGGAGATAGTGGTGTTTTTTCGTGGTAAAAGTGTTGGGATTCCCAGTTTAGTCGAACCAAGAAATCATGGCTGGGGTCACCAAAATGTCTTTTCTACACGATGTCGAAATAAACCAACAATTCATGTGTGTATTTCTATGTCGCTGGGTTATTAGTCCGTCCCCTTTGATGATGGTAGATGGGTGGATGCGCGCAAAAAATCATGTATTCCATGCATAGGGGTAGGACCATGTAGGACCATCTAACACGTGCAGTGGTTGAAATCCCTATTTCGGCTGGAGGCATCACTTTCATCTCCAAATTCTATGGTGGAAACATGTCAAAACCCTGTGGCATTTTAACGTAGGTATGGAAAAGAATATGTTTAACAGTTTAACAACTAAATCCAGCTAAATCATCTATAATTGTATCATTGTCAGACATAACCATATTGGATATAGTTGGTTTTATATCCCATGATATCCCCTTCAACATCCCATTCAACCACCATCTTTAGTAGTTAAATCACCATTCAGTAAGTCAGGAAACCAGTCAGTTACTGGGTTCCCAGGCCATATGAACCAACGGTAGTGAGGATGGCACGCTCTGCGCCCACCATGAGGGTGACAAGGCACGGCCATCCACCATGGCCGCCTGAGCTTGAACTGCTAGTGACCCATGACATTTTAAGCACCTAAAAACTTCATGAATTCATATGAATCAACCACCAAAACTTGGATTTGATATGGATGTTTTATGGATTTGCAATGGATTTTGGATGATTTCACCTCTCGAGTGTCGTCTGTTTGCTATCTGAACTGGATGATTTTCATGTTCGCTGGCCGAGCTGCATGTGCGGAGAATCCTTATTTGAGTCCATCCAAATTCCTTTTTGGGTTGATAAGTACTTATTATCTGCAAATCCAAAGCGCGTCAACCAACTGCACAGTCAATAGCAACAAGTGGACGGCCTGTTAGCAGCGTGGAGACAGATGTATTGTAAACGATTATATAAGCGGGATTACGCAATTACCAAAATTGGATGGGTACCTATAATAAAATTACTATATTAGGGCAAAACTGGATTCAAATTACCAAAATTATCTGGTTGGGAAACTTACCCTCTGGTAATTCAAGAGTTTGCTATGGAAAATAACCCATTTAGTTCGATGATTTACCTGTTCAAACTGGTGATTTTCTATAGCTGTTCTCAATTACCAGACGGTAATTTCCCATCAAATCCCACCAAATTCGCATTACTGTAATTCCCGGTATTTTTTTGAAAAAAAAAAACGTCACAAATTTCCCATGAAATCCTAATCAATTCATATAAATTCCATTGAAAAAACCCATCCCCATGGCCCACCTGCAGCATGGCCCATAGCTCGGGCGGAGCTTCGACAACCTCTGCTGGTGATCGAATGGTGCCAATTCAATGGGATTGAATGGTTTTTGCTCATGGAAATTGAATGGAAATTGACTGGGATTTAATGGAAATGGAATGGGATCTATATTGTTGATATTTTGGCATTTTGTGGGCATTTCAACAACAAGAAATAAACAAAGACTTAGAACAGCTGAGGATTTCAACTACTGTAGGAGAATGAGGATTTCACAACGACGTTCACATACCACGCAACTGTCAGTGGCATGAAGAGGATGGTGAAGACAAAGAGCCTCACCATGGAGCTTCCCCGGGTCTGGAAATGGAAATGGAGGATGTACCGGATTTATGACAAAAAATGACAATTGAATGTGGGAAATGATGATAAACTGATCGTTAGTACTGAATTTTGGGCCTTTCCGGCCTTTCCCATAATTTCAAAAGCAAAAAAAAGCGTAACCCAGCTGACTGGAAGTGCTCTAAGTGCTACTGGACATCGAATCTTTGCATCACTTTTGCTGTGAACAGCTCGGAAAAGAAGGGACACGGGAAGATACAGAACCCCATCGGTCGCAGAGATATATACAACATACATCAACATACGCATCTTGAAATATGCACAGCACAAAGCAAATTCATCAAATCGCGAAGCATCTTCGACATCTTCGGTTTAGCGGCCCCATATTGATACATGCTGTCTTCACCACTGAGTCAAGGAGGCTTCTTTTTGCAAAACCATCTGCTGCATATGCTGGAACTTATACCTCTGGCGAAATCCCTGTCGGCGTGATCGCTACATCTGATAGTCTATCGCAACCAGGTCGGTTCGTACCAGTTGCAATAATTTACCCATTGGCTGTTCAATGGGGGGATGCCCCCTCTGTGTATCATTAACGAGTAGGTCCGTAGGTGAAGCACATCTATATCTTTGGAAAAATAATTCACCAGCCAAAAAAAACAGGTCATCTTGGGGTGATTCCTTACAGATGGATGGATGGATGGATAGATGGATGGATGGATAGATGGATGGATGGATGGATAGATGGATGGATGAATAGTATGTACATATGTATATATATATATATATTCTATACATATTCTATACCTACTACGTCGCATTACCCTGTATGAGCACCGAGATCTCCGAGGAAGTGGCGCTACATGCGCCGCAGCGCCCGCACTGAAGGAGCGAGAGCGGATGGATGCAAAGGCTTCGCTCCACACCTGTCGAGGCAGCCAAGGTTTTTTTACAGTGACCACCAACAATCACTAAGTCACTAAGAAGGGTTTCTTGACCATCTACTGAATCGTTGGGACCTGCTTGGGGGCCTACCTTTGGAGTGGTTGGGTTGAATACCCGTGAAATATTGAAGCAATGAGATCATGATGAGGATGTCTCAACACCGAAAACTGTATTTTTTACAGCCCAAAGTGCTCTGAAAACGAAGAAAATTTTGAGAGCAAACATATTGATTGAATCGAGAAAACGTGGCGAAATTTCCAGGTACAAACAAACCAATAAAACGGGAAAAATTTACAGCAAAATAGGGATAAGACTGGTAGGACCACAAAAGAGGTGCAGTCAAATCCAAAGAAATGTCCGTGAAGCACGAACCAAAATAAGCAGTGACCGTTGGGAAATCAATAACACATACGATCATAGACCGATGGCCACCGTGGCTTTGCCAATGGGGGAAGGGTTTCCGAACTCATTGGTCTCCAAGTTACGATCCCTCAGGAAATTTCTTCTGAGCACTACTGCTTCATGCCCGCCAAGGTCAACCACCCCAGACATCCTCAGACAAGCCAAAAATGACTCGGATTCACTGCATCCACCCCAACTTCCAGCACCAGGAAGATCTACCAGAATCGACCGAGTTTCCCAGCTGACACCGGCCCCATGGCCTCAGGTTCTCGTAACAGGCAAAGGGTACCCACCACAAGGCCTGCACCTTGCTGCACAAAGGCCTTGGGGAAGTCTGTGGCCTGGCAGGACTGGGTTGAACTTAAGGACTGGCTAAAATCCATGCAGTTTTATTGGATGCCATAACTTAAGTATAGTATGAATATGTAAGAAGCAGGGTGATTATTATCTACTGACACTTTTTGTGATTTTCACTCCGCCCATTCTCCACGCCTGCTATACTTGTCTTTCGGTGACCACTGCCCGCCTGAAGGAGCAGAAAACCCAACAGCACCCAGAGATGCCAGCGCGGTTCAACCTGCCAACGGCGCAGCGAAGGTGAGCCACCATGAGTGAGGAAGTCAACTGGGAAATCAGTTTCCCATATGCATGGTTTATCTTGAATACCCTCACTGTATGTATATATATATATACATATACCTATCTATCTATCGATCTATCCATACCATACCATACCATACCATACCATACCATACCACAACATACCATACCATACCATACCATACCATACCATACCATACCATACCATACCATACATACCATACATACACACCATACATACCATACATACACACCATACATACCATACATACACACCATACATACCATACATACACACCATACATACATTACATACATCACATACATTACATACATTGCATACATTACATACATTACATACATTACATACATACATTACATACATTACATACATTACATACATACATTACATACATTAGATACATTAGATACATTAGATACATACATACATACATGCATGCATGCATACATACATACATGCATGCATACATACATTACATACATTACATACATACATACATAC
>Ga0126342_10013111_pt1 | contig 14727 bp, 13 predicted proteins | sample Cyp1metagenome_FD_92528 | JGI IMG/M metagenome (GOLD analysis project Ga0126342, IMG submission 92528) | Coral microbial communities from Lord Howe Island, Old Settlement Bay, Australia - Cyphastrea 1 metagenome | ecosystem: Host-associated > Invertebrates > Cnidaria > Coral ... | reverse complement strand
TACATATTATATATATACATATTTTTTATGTATATACATATTAAATGGACATTATATATATGTGTGTGTACGTATCATATATATATACACATATTGACATATTATATATATACACATTATATATATACACATTATATATATATACACATATTATATATATATGTACACATATTATATATATACATTATATATATATGTGATTATATATGCAAATATTTTAAAATATAAACATATTTTGCACATCCCAAGAAAAGCAAACTGGGATCCTGCTGCCCGCGACTATGATGAGTGTTCCAGGATGATTGTGTTGACCCAGTTACTAACTTGATCCATCGGTGTATGAAGTTGATGTTGTCTTATGGGCCAATGGATCCCCAATACTTGATCTTTGCTGTGGGGTTGTTGATGCTTGTAACCCTATATAGTGGTTGGTGAATCACCCAAGTTTGTTGGGAGTGTCAACTATAATATTTGCATATATGATACTATATCATGCCATGCCTCAAACTAACTAACATCAACCCTGAACATCATCCATGTTTAAAGGAAAGGAGTCTTCCAAGCGCAATAACTGGCAGGGTCTATGTTCACTGGCAGATGGTAACTATGATGATATAACATTATAACTATAACTACTGTGTGATTAATTTCAATTACTCTCTGGTTATTTAACGTAGCTCTGGAAAATCGCCATCCCCAATAGGTAAATCATCATGAATCCTAAATCATCTATAAATGGGCATCTTCCATGGGTATGTTAAATGACCAGAGGATATAATCATCATTACTGTAATAATCTCTAATCCCACAATTTTATCAACCGCTGCCCCTTGAAACTTGAAACCATTGCCAGCGAAAAAAATTGGGGCCTCCCAATGGAGCTGACTCTGAACAGAGTTGACTTGATCTTGGATCACCTATCCCGCGCTTCCATGGGTCAGATGGCTTCGGAAAAGTGTGGTGATTGAACGCCATCAAATAACCAAACAATTCGATGTGGCAATGGAAGCAACAAAAATTGGGATGATATCCGAAATACTTATGAAAATTGGCATGGAACCTGGATTTGACTGTATTCACAAGCTGCGAACATATTGAAGCCATAATGCCATAGGGATCATGAGTTGGGACCTCAGAATTGTGGACAAATACGTATATATGGTAAAATAATCGGATCAAACAAGTCTTAGATGCCCCAAGATGAAACACAGCCTTTTGGACCTGTTCTTGGATGCTTGGAATTTCTGCCATGGTCAAGCCTTTTTCAGGGTGATGGCACTTCAGGAGACTATCTAAGTGCAGAAAAGCTGGAGCTACAATGCTACAAGATGCTACAAGCAGAACGAGCTCAAAAGTGGGGTTCCATCGCTCGGGACCACTGACGAGGATGTTATTGCTACGATCCTTCACGGGATGATGGAAGCTATCCTCGTGCATTTTCCATCACCCACAGCATGGTTGGTGACACATGGATCCATACGCTGGCTGTTACAGTACTATATACAGATAACTTGGAAACATAAAATATGATATCTACCCATTACATCCATCTTGCTTTGACTCACTTGCCCCAAAACAACGCTGCCATGTCGCCACCTACTTGGATGTGCATCTAAGTTGATATGTGGCTTCCAACCAGTCGTAAGAAGCTTACTTACAATATGAAAAACACACATCCTGCAGGAACATAACATACCCTCTGGTTATTTAACATAGCTATGGAAGCCATGGCCCATTTAGTTCGTGGATAAAAATGATGATTTACCTGTTAAGCATGGCGATTTTCCATAGCTAACTGTTGAATTAACATCTGGTTATTTAACATAGACATGGAAAATAACCATTTATAATAGGTAAACCATCTATAAATGGGCCATCTATACCATGGCTATGTTAGTCATAACCAGATGGTACCAGGGGGTAACTGCGCCACAGCAACCCAGCCTTGCCCTCCACGCAGCAGTGCAACACAAACAGCGCGGCGCGCTGCCGCAGCGCACTGCCGCGGGAGAAGAGCTGAGAGACGTGGATCACCTTGCCGCAGCGGCATTGGAATTGGGGGGATAAGGTATATCTGACAAAATCAACAAATATGGGTCATATCAAAAAATATAATATGATATATATATATATATATATATATATATATATATCATGAGGATTATTTGTACATATTATATCATATGGGCAGGTGTGTCAACACCGCATGTATATATATATACATACATGTTACGTATATCAACAAATGTTGGGAGATTTGAGCATGTTGTTCATGTATATATAATATATATATCATATACATAATAATATTCAGACATATGCGTGTATGCAATATCACATGACCAAGCAAGAACATGGTCGTGATTCTATGTTTGATGGATACTGATACTGTACATAATTGATGACCGTTTGTCATGATCAGCTTTTTGAACAAAGTGTATCCACGAAAAGCCACAAAGTGTTTGAAGGTGAAACAAACATTGATGGTTAAATCATATCCATGTATATCCATTTAGCCTTTTTGACTAGTTGAGAATCCAACCCCTGATATGATTAGGTGGCAGTTTGAGGGGGTGGAATATATGGCCCCTGATTGCAATCCCAGTTGGACAGTGGTGATGTAACCCTCTGGTAAATTAACATAGCGAACTGGAAAGATCCACCATTTTTCATGGGAAAACCCACTATTTCTATGGTCATTTTCAATAGCTATGTTAAATTACCAGAGGGTATATGGTTTTCCCTGATATCACGCAAAAGTAAGAGGTGTGTTTCACCAGAAAGGCCACAACCAAGTCTGGTGTTTCACCACACTTCGTGTCTCGGCTTTGGCCCATGGAACCATGATGAACCATGGAACAAGGTGGAAGAGCATCCCAGTGATGCATCGCTTGCCTATATTGTTGGTTCTACATCCCAATTCCATCCGATTATAATTCTATCCCGACTATCTCCCAGTAGATCCCGTTACCATGGAACATCAATGATGATTTACCTATGACCCTTAGGGAACCACAGTTGCTCAGCGGCTGGGGCGAACCAATCTTTGTAGTCCTGGCGCCATGATTTCCCAGAGGTCGGGTGAAGATGGGAACTGGGGGCCCTATCCCAACATCATCCTGAGCATTTTTCAGGGTTTTAAGCTGAGCAGCCTATGTTTGGTGCAAGATCTTCAAGGTTGGCAATTCATTTGGCCCATTTTGGTGGAAGACGGACAAAATGGGCCCCCACTGCTTCAGGCCGCAAGGTAGTTCTAACCTCCATCATCCTAGACCAACTTCTCACCATAGACCCTTCTTGAGGCCTGATCCTCCCAATATATTGGTGGCCGGCTGGGGATTCTCCACTCTGAGATGTCTAAAATGCGTATTATGCCAACGCCCAGTTTCCGTCGATTGATATTGTGCATGTTGGTTCATAGTGTAGCGTTTTTGCAAATCCAGGAAATACGAATTTGCCTGATCCCTCAAGTTCAAAGCTCGGAAAAAGTGAATTGAGCGGGTTTTTAGAAAGGAAAACACATGTTTAACTGCTGTTGTAACCACAGAACCACTTCAGCGATCAGGGATCACCTTGCACATAGTTAAATCACGCATTCATACCCTGATCATCGTTCATGTCACTGTGATGTCAAACCCCGTCACATTGAATCAAATCCAATGATACCTTACAACTAGCGGCCAATTCTGTGTGTTTGTTGTTGCCCGAGTTTTGAACCATACCAGCTATATGGCTGAATCATGTTGAATCCCAATATGTATCCTCATGAAATGTTGGTTAGCCAACATTTTTGTTGGTAGGAAAACATCATCTCCCCATGTTTTCGGCGTCCTGCCCCCAGACTCCACTGAGTTCGGCCACCACCGAGGGAGTTGACTGACCTGGAGATTCATAACACACCTTCATTGGTTGATAGGAACTCTATGGTTTGTAAAAATAGATCCCCACTAAAGCATACCAGATCATACCAGACTTGCAGATTACACAACACGCAAACACAAATGCAAAGAAAACAAACAAGAATGGTATTGAAGGGTCCTTCTCGTGTTAGAGCGACCAGTCCGGGCTCGAATATTGTTTCTTGATCATACTCAATCAGCATCAGCGATTACTCAACATGCCAACAACGGCGAAATTACCGACCGCAACCGGCCTTTTTTTGGGTGTGTTCACACCCTGCCTAGGTTGCCAAGAGTATCTCAAGTGGGACAACCCCTCTTTTTTTCACGATCGACATGGACCTACTGGGGAAAAAAAACACCACTGATGTCTTCTGGAAAAAATACAGGGGTTGGTTTGGTACCACCCAAAGAATACTAATGATTAATCGCGCAATGGAAGTTGATAGCCCATTTAAACAAACAACCACTGGAAAATAGCATGAAACCCGGCAGCTGCACATCTTGGAGTAGTTTTGTTTCAAGCAGAGGTTCATTCAATTTGGGGTTACTATGTGTATATATATATACAGTAGTATATAACCTATGCAAAATTTGGGGGTCAACATATCTAATAGTGGTTCTGTTCCATAGGTTATTTGGCTATATACGGAGGTTTCTTGACATGGGGTACCCCAAATCATCCAAGACATTAGACCACTTTAGCATTGAAACCCATGACATGGGAAATCCCTCATCTGAAAAAAAAAACATACATACATATATATATATATACGATTATATATATATATATATCTTATGGTTTCTATTCCATGCTAGTTGGCTATATATCATATACATGTATATGTATTTTATATATTATATTATATTATATATAAACCATCCATTTTGGGGTACCCCCATTTATGGAAACCCCATGCAAGCAACGCCTGAAGGGTCTCGATTCGGACCTCGCCGGAAAACGCATGGGGATGGGTCACCCAACACTGCCCCAGCGACCTTACAATTTTTTAGAATAATGATGCTGAAGATAATGATGATGATGAAGATGATGAAGATGATGATGATTATTATTATTATTATGATGATGATGATATACACAGTATAATAATACATACAGTGCCCAAAAACAAACCATAGTGGGTCAGGAGATGAAGAACTACCAACTTTTTGAGATTTGAGATACTAGTGTTGACGGGTTACGCATGTGTATAACACTTGGATGGTTTTCAATTGACAAGAATGGGCACGATTTCAGTAAAAAACAGTCCTTTCTTTGGTCAAAATCAGCCTTTGCAGAAAGTATTGCGATCAAACATGTGAGTCTAGCGTGTCAGCATGGAATTTTGGAGTTGCAAGTTGACACAACCCCACTTTGGAAAGGTGTTTCAATTAAACTGCTCAACCAGTAGACATGCAAACATGCAAACGTGTTTCAAACGATCAAAGTGGTGATTTAACCCCAAACGAATTGAAATCTAACCATCAATGATTGTGGCTTACACCAATAAAACTGGCACCGGATCTCGCAGCCTGAAGCATCTTCTTTCGCCAGTTTGGGGTTTGTCTCCTGCGACCGAGGGTTGGCCTCATATTTTTTTCGCCAACACCAACACCTAGCGTTTATTGGCTGCACATTGATTCTGTAGTCTTTTGAGAAGATTCAAGACCAATGCTGTCGCTTATGGGTGTGAAAGTTTGTCTTTCAAGAAACTGTGTGCTTTGTTCACTGGGAGGTGATGTTTTTCCGCTCGAATTTTGCCCTCATTACAGTACCCACGCCAGGATCATATCACCAACATGACTCAAATGATCCTCCAGAACCATGAAGCCCTTGTGACCCATAGTCCGACTTAACCCAAATTAAATGGGCATCGGCATCGGCAATGTCGGTTAAGTTAGAACAGCGTGTTTAGTTTAGTTGGTTGTGCCTTCTTGTGTTGACTAAAACTGCATGTGAGTGACATATCCCCCAAGTTTGGTAGCTCATGTCCCTACCAAGTGATGTGAATGGAAAAGTTACACCATTCTGAACACAGTATATACTGTGCAATCAATCAAGTAAGGCAAGGTTTGATGGCTTCTGCGAGAGCCACCATCATTTGTCGTGTGTTCATTTATGGATATCTATTGGTTGCTTGATACTGTAATACAGCGCATGGGTTTGTCACAAAATGTGCATGCGAACGCATGATTCATGTATGCATTGGTAACAAATCTACGGGGTTCTGATTTACATCTCAACTCAATGTTTCTGCAATCAATTATTCCCACCTGGTTCTGACTCAACCAACCCGTCTATTATAAGTACATTTGAACTGAGCCCCCAGGTGGGTCTCAAAGCACAGGTTCCGAACGAGGCCAAAAACGAGGCCCGAACGAGGCCAGAAAATAGCTTTGGAAACCCCTCAGCTCATGGTGATATCCTGCAGCCATTTAGCAGCAGCCCAGCATCAGCCTACAGCAGCCTAGCAGCAGGCCAGCATCTATTCTAATTAGATGAATCGATGCAACTACTCTAGAATGGCACCCCCCCGGCAGGGCCACATATGAAATGAATTTGCTCGACGGATTTGCTCGACGGTCACTTGAATGAGCCAGGCATGACAAAACAACAAGTTCACCAGTGTAAACACAAGCTAAATGAAGCAATAATTACTTCTGAAGCATCGTTTTCTATCTTACGCAACTGCTCCACAGCAACTAAACACATGTTGGGGCGACTTTCCCGGGAAATCTCCCCCAACTAAACGCAAGATTTTGGATCGGGCGGGGTGAGTTCACTATAAGCAAGTAATACAGTGCATGGGTTTGTCACAAAATGTGCACCCCCCCAAAACAATGGTTTATCATAATTGTGTCCTCTTCTAAATTGCCATAAGATGTGGCAGAGCGCAGGCTGTATCCCCCTTGTTCGCATGACAAAAGTGTCGCACATAAAAACAGTCAAACAAACAAAAAAACCTTTGGTACAATCTGCAAACCAGCTTCTAGGCGGTGTTTATGACTATATAAAGAGGATAGGATATATGATAGAATGTGTTCTTATAGATATTTTCTCTTCAAAAAATTGAAGTATGCCACATTATACCTTCATTTCAACAAATTCTGACTGTGGAATCCACGACAACAATAAACCATCCCCAATTATCAACCATAAAACTGGGCTCTGGAATATATGAATCCTAAGGTATTCGGGGCATACTAAATTTATAAACAAATAGTGGGATGAATTGGGATGGTTATTACTATGGATCTCCCATTCAAATCCTTCAATAATTCTCCCAACCAAAAACGCATAAGAAAAATGATTCTAGGACATGTTATTATACTATCATGTATACAGATCTACCAATTTATAAATACAGTAATTTATAGAATATTCATCCATATTTCTAGATCATGTTTCCACTCCGAAAAATTCCCACTTTTCCCAGGAAAAATCCTACTGACCCGCCTCCAAGCCACGCCAGGCCAACGCGAGATGCAGCACAGCCAGCAGTGCAGCAAAGATGTAGCAGCGCCGGGGAAAGCGACCCTCGCGGCCCATCAACATGGAGGCCTGTGGAATCTGCGATCTTCCATCATGGCGATATATCCGTCTAGTTCATGGTTATATATCTATGATTAATGGTGGTATATCTATATACTATATACTGTATACTTAATGCTGATACATCTATACGGTCATAGTTCACCAACTTCAGATGCTGGTTGCCGAAGGATTGAGGAATTTTTACCGGACATGTTGGAGAATGTCGAAAAGGGACAATCTGCGGATGGATTCTTGATGAATCGTGAAAGATGTTGCAGAGATTGAAAAAACAAACACAAGTCTCGGGATCTTGAAGAAGTTGGACAAAGTTTGAAGATGCATTTAATCAAGGGAAATTCGCGGAGACATAACACGATTTGGGAAGCTGACGTGGCTGACTTCGAAAAAAAAAAACGATTTGGGATACAAGCATCATGTCCCCTTATGTTCCCCAGTAAATTTGCCATTGTTTCCCAAATCTCTGAACCCATTTGCTCAACCACCCCACGAATCAAAAATCCATGGCACCAGTTGCGGCGCGAGGATTATGGCAGCACCTCGCACATGCGAGGCATCGCCGTGGCAGCGTCAATCCACATGAAATGGTACCTATATGAGGTTGTCTGAAAACAGGGTATCGCAAAACTCTCTGGTTAATCAATCATCTTCCAAATAAAGAATAGCCATTTGAATATTCCATTTTCAGACATGTCCATTAGCTAGAAATCAAGTTGGTCATATTATAGTTATATCAGTTATCATGATTATAGATTTACCGTGGCTAGATATATTATACATAATGATTATCTAAATTATCCATGATTATAGTGGATAAATATATAATGATATATAACGTAAACAAGCACGAAAGGTAGCTCCAGTGGGGTTACCTTGAGTTTTGCTTTACGAAGTAAAGGGGAGGGCGCCAGCCCCGTTACCTGATTATTCACGAGATTGCTAGTCATTTCAGTACACCCCCCACACACCCCCTCCGCGCCCCCACGCACCCTAAGAGCAAACCCAAAACATTGTAATTTACAGTATGCTTGTCCTTTTCGGATATAGAAACTACAGTACATCTTGCAACATGGTGAAACCAGCGTAAATATCAGTGTTTTTGCCAGGTGCTGACCAAAAAACACTGTAAATACCGTGTTTTTTGCTACCAGAGGCAAAAAAACATCGTAAATACCAAGGTTTTGGGCTTCCAGCCCGCCAAAAACATCAGTATTTACGGTGTTTTTTGCTCCGAGAGTTGCAAAAGCACACGAAAACAAAACCTATTTGACGATTTTCGGCCGCTACGGGACTGAGAAAAAAGCTGCCGGGGCAGCAGCAACAAAAACGACAACGACAACGACAACAACAACAACAACAACACCAACACCAACAGCACCAAAACCACCAACAGCACCAAAACCACCAAAACCACCAAAACCACCAACAACACCAACAGCACCAACAACACCAACAACACCAACAGCGCCAACAACACCAACACCAACGCCAACGCCAACGCCAACGCCACCGCCACCACCACCACCACAACAACAACAGCAGCAACAGCGACAACAACAGCGACAACAACAACAGCAGCAACAACAACAGCAGCAACAACAACAGCAACAGCAGCAACAGCAGCAGCAGCAACAGCAGCAACAGCAGCAACAGCAGCAACAGCAACAGCAACAACAGCAACAACAGCAACACCAGCAACAACAGCAACAACAACAACAACAGCAACAACAGCAACAGCAACAATAGCAACAGCAACAATAGCAACAGCAACAATAGCAACAGCAACAATAGCAACAACAACAATAGCAACAACAACAACAACAACTGCAAGCTCTAGATCGCAGTGTTCCCTGCCGGACCCGAACAGCAACCTCTGGATCGGAGTGATTCCCGCCGGACTTCAACCGCGCACACCGGATCAGTGTGTTGCCCGCCGGACCTCAACTACAAAGGATCTCCGAAGATATACCCGATAGAATGCCACAAAGAATTTCATAAAATATATGAGATAAAATGCGAACGCCAGATGGAATGTCAGAAAATATGTCAAAAAAGTGTCGTTTGGTGGTACTTCCTCGAAGAAAGTAATTTGTTCCGAAGGCTTTCAAAAATTGATTTAAGACAGCCAAAATGACGCCTTGTGGGGCCCTGCGCGCATCATCGCCATCAGCAACAACAGAAACAACATCAAGCATTTGAACTTGGATTCTTTTTGGATACGCATTTTGCACCAATACATATCTTATCTACAACCAGACGACGTTACGCACAGAAGCCTTTACACAGAGCAGCTTTACGAGCAGGTATTCTTACACCGAGAGGTTTGTGCACAGAGAAACTTTGTACACAGACACCTTTACACACAGAGGTTTTTACACAAAGAAGGAACTTTTTACATACCGGTGCTTTGTACAAAGATGCTTTTGCGCACATAAATACGCACATAAATAAAGGCACGTAGGCATTTTTACACACAGAACCTTTGCCACAGAGAAGCCTTTGCACAGAACAATTTTTACACACAGATTTTTTGGCACCGAAAAAAATAGACATAGAGAAAATTGTACACACAGACTGCACAAAAAAAATACACACGATTTTTGTTTGCAAGCAGAAACTTTACCCAGAACAGTTTTTACACAGCAGAGACTCTTCCGCACAGAAGCTTTTACGGACTGTTTTTTTTAAATGCACAGCAATTATTACAGACAGATGGTTTTTACACAGAAAGTTCTCCGTACAGAAGTCTTACGCACAGAAGGTTTTACGCACAACACTTTTTTACATACAGACGCTTTTATACACAGATGCCTTTACACGGAAGACAAATTGCACACAGAAACTTGTGCACACAGCACACTTTTACACGCAACCAACTTTTACACAGAGAGGTTTTGTTTCTCCTTCTTGATCACCTACCTTTCGTGTTCTCCCTCTCAAGTGGTTATATTGTTATCTGTAAATGTTATCTATATAATTACATATCTATATCCCATCAACCAGTACATCCCCATCGACCATGACATCCGATCACTGATGTCACCAAGCCACCAGTGGCACTTTGAAGGTATCCCAGAGCAACCGCATATTGCTGCCCTGCTAGGTGCGGGTGATTAGACAAGATAAAACATGATGATAAACCATTGGATTTTGGATGATCTTGGGGTCCAGTCCCCACAGGGAAACTGATGGGACTAAGGGGCAATATAAGTCCGTTCTCTTCCGCTGTTGTGTGTTTGAAAAACAAGACCTTCCGTGGGTTGAGTTGTGGGTAGTTGTAGGGCATGAATCTATGATCTCGGCAGAAACACTCATATTGTATAATCTCTTTCCACCGTTCATACCATTGAGATGTTGAATAACGGGGGGAGGACATATCCTCGGGACATGGACAACAGAACGGCCTTGGTACAAGTCTGCCAGGCAGGACATGGTCATGGTCCTGAGCTGGGGTGACCTGGTGAGAGAACACCATAGGTGATATAAACCTTTCCGGGAAAGACTAGGGTGAAACCATAGGGAAATATAAGGGACATATGGAAATATATGGGAAATATGTAGAAAATATGATGATGAAGCCTTTTCTAAGGGATTATATTCCTAGTGTTGGATGTCTATGGCTCAAGAATGGAGTTTTCAACCTCTACTGTAAGAGTTTGGATTTTTCAAATTTTTGTGGGCCATTCAAAATCGGATGAGTCGAAAGCCGTGTGCTCTTCTGATCCTTCTGCTCACATCAAAATAACTGGGATTCATGGCTGTTCTTCCCCAAACAATTAATGAAGATCACAGGTTTTGACAATGACAATTTACATAACATGTTTATAGGGGTCAAAACTTATAATACCTATTATAGTCATTAACACAGATGTTTTGCAACCTTACTATGGGTTCAAACAATATCCCCATGAATATCCCAATTGTTGTTGCTGAAATACCCATTAAACCCCATTAAACCTTCACTGTTGCTGGTCAGCTTAACACCGGCTGGACGGATAACAATAATTTCCAAGATATTGGGTAGTATAACCCCACATAATCATCATAATCATCCGTCATATAAATAATAAAATAATCATCAGCCAGCAGGGGCTTAGCAAACGCTATTACCATCAATATCCCGGATCCCCATGAATTGGAAAAAACATGAAAAAACTATGGTTAAATCCGCCATGTTAGTTCAAGCCCATGAAATTTACCATAAATTTCACCAGCAACTATGGTTAAATCCCATGAATCCCATGGTCGCGTCCCGACAAGCCACGTGCCACACAAGGTCCGGAGCGAATCGCCCACGACCTGGGGATTTGAAGCACCAGAAAAGGGGGGATTTAGAGAGCAACATGGGGAAAGACAAGGGTGTTTTATGGTTTTCCTCACTAAAAAGGGGAGTGCACCAGAAATATCCGGAAATGTGGAGTTGAAACCAAGATTAAGGATTTAAAGTAGCGAAGTTGGGGATCCAACCAGTAAAATCGGGATCTCACTCGCAAAACGGAAGACTTCAATGTTAAAAAAGGAGAATTCAAGAGTAACGGGTCTGGAATTGTTTGGTTTTTTGGGGGGGGTTTCCTGTTCGGTCCATTTTCCTTCTATTTGCAGCATTTTGAACCTGGAAGCCGCCATTTCAACGGTATTTGCAGCATTTTTGAGTTCGAACCTCTCATTTTCCGTGGAATTTGCAACACTTTGGTGCAGTTTGCAACATTTTGGAGCTGGATGCTGCCATGTCAATGGTATTTGCAACATTCTTGAGTTCGAACCTCTATTTTCGATGGAATTTGCAACATTTTGGTGCTCGAAATGTTCATGTAACATGGTAGTTTGCAACTAGGTTCATGTAGGGTTGGTTTTAAGATGTTTTAAGCTTAGATTAGGGTTTTTGCTAGGTTTGGTTTTAGGGTTTTTAAGGGTTGGTTTTAGAAGTAGAGTTTATCTAAATGTTTTTCCAGGTTTAGTTTAGCATGTTTTTAGGGTTGGTTTTGGGGTTTGTTAGGTTCGGCTTAAAATCTATTTCGGGTTGGTTTAAGATCTATTTAGGGTTGGTTTATGGTTTATTTAGGTTTGGTTTATGATCTATCTAGGGTTGTTTTTTAAGAATTGATTTGGGTTTTGTTTAAGATCTATATATCTGGGTTGGTTTAGGATTGGGGTTGGTTTTAGGAGTTATGTAGCCTTTTTTTTGGATCTATTTAGGGTTGGTTTAAGATCCATTGAAGATTGGTTTGGGGTTCATTTGGGGTTTGGTTTTGATGTTTATTTAGCTTTGGTTTAAGATATATTTAGGGTTGGTTTAGGATCTTTTTAGGTTTGGTTTTGATGTTTATTTAGACTTGTTTTAAGATCTATGTAAGGTTGGTTTAGGATCTATTTAGGGTTGGCGTTAGGGTTAATTTAGATTTGGTTTAGGATTTATTTGGGGTTGGTTTAGGACCTATTAAGGGTTGGTTTAAGGTTTGTTGAAGGTTGGCTTAGGATTTATTTAGGCTTGGTTTAAGAACCGTTTAGGGTTGGTTGAAAATTTATTCAGGTTTGGGATAGCATCTATTTGGTGCGGGTTTAGGATGTATTTAGGGTTGGTTTTAGAGTTCAGTTAGGTTTGATTTAGGATCTATCTAGAGTTGGTGAGAAAAATAACCATTGGTTTATGAGAAGCAGAAAAGCAGAAAAAGCTGGAAAGGCAGAAAAGTAGGGAAAAACAGAAAAGCAAAAAACAAAGAAGCAGGGAAACAAAGAAGCAAAGAAGCAGAAAAGCAGGAAAACGCAGGAAAGGATGGAAAAACGGAAAAGCAAAGAAGCAAAGAACCAGAAATAAGCAGGAAAGCGCAGTAAAGCAGGGAAAAGCTGAAAATCAAAGAAGCAGGGAAGCAAAGAAGCAAAGAAACAAAGAACCAGAAAAGCAGGAAAACGCAGTAAAGCAGAAAGGCAAAGAAGCAGGGAAAAGCAGAAAAGCAAAAACAGAGAAGCAAAAGCGGAAAAGCAGAGAAGCAGAAAAGCAAAGAAGCAGAAAGCAGAAAAACAACAGCAGAGAAGCGAAGAAGCAGAGAAGCAGAAAAGCAGAGAAGCCGAGAAGCAAAGCAAAACTGGGAACCAGAAATTTTAAAAAAAAACGGGAAAAAAAAAACGAAATAAATGACCCTCCGGAAAAAGTGGATGTCGACCAACAAACATAGCATTTGACGAACATAGTTAACAAAATTGCAGAGTTGGAGTTACATGTCGGGGATAGAAGCAACCTTCGTTTAAGGTTTGGTTGGCCAACGAGGTCGCTGATTTGAACACCACAAACTGATGTTTTGACCCACAGGGACCCACATAAATGGAAAATATAGGACATCAAGGTAAAAAAAAAGTGGTTTCCCATCTTTGGTCGGCAAAATAGGACAAAAAACGGTTATGCACCAACTATTTACTTGTTGTTTCAATAATGTCCAAACAAAATTGGTCAAATAGCTGGCTGCAAAACACCATTCAGAAAATGATGTTCAAACAATATCCTCCAAAAAAAAATGGGAAAAACCCATTGAAACCGGCGATTCCAAGGTGCAGACACGGTCGAGTTGCAGCAGCTGTGGTGTTGGGAAGCACGCTGCCAGGAGTTTCAATGGCAACGAAACCTGGGTTCCCAATCACACCAAATTGTGGGGCACAAGGTCAGGAGCTCTGGCAAGCATGGAAATTCAAGCAACATTTCAATATTGTCAAATATTGGGTTGTATGTAAATAACATAAACGGAAAACCATATGAACAAATTTGTCTGTTCATACACACTTTGGTTTTTGGTTCATCAGGCGTTGTTTAAAACATTATGTTCTGTAAAAGAAAAAATAACTGATGGGCACCCCCAAATTTGGGGGCCAAACTTGGGATAGCCGTTGGATAGCCCAGCATGACCCCCAACCCGCTCAGTTTTGGACCTGAGCTGGGAGCGGTATGTTGGACCCCGGGACAAGCAAAGCTGTTTGCCGTTTGCCACTGCTGATTGAAGTCAAGACCCAAATACGCAATTGAACCCGAAATAAACAACGCGGAGAAACCCCAAAATGGACAAAAGAATGCACACAAAGGTTCCACTTCCCAAGTATGTGTATACCTATGTATAATTATGTACTGTATACATGTGCATTTGTGTTTTCACAGACATCTATTCTCACACACACACTAGACAAGAATGGATCATTATATGATCCGGCAGGAACTGAATCCTGAAACATGCAAATCTGATCCTGAATAGTTTCCACGTCCACGATCTTCATCAAAAATACATCGGCGAC
>Ga0126342_10013110_pt1 | contig 14728 bp, 13 predicted proteins | sample Cyp1metagenome_FD_92528 | JGI IMG/M metagenome (GOLD analysis project Ga0126342, IMG submission 92528) | Coral microbial communities from Lord Howe Island, Old Settlement Bay, Australia - Cyphastrea 1 metagenome | ecosystem: Host-associated > Invertebrates > Cnidaria > Coral ... | reverse complement strand
TATCTGAAATTCACCAGCGCGCGCCATGGAGAAGAGTTTGGTGGCCAAGGTGGAAGATACATAGTTCGCTTCGCCTTTGCTGTGGCAAATGGTAGCGCAAGCAATCTTCTTTCCTGCGTTCTTGACATTTAATTTGAATCTTAGATCTTCCTGCAGTATTACTTGTGCCCTTCCAATGTTTGTGACTCTTACTTGGGACAAAGAAACAGGAAAATAAAAATAGGCAATGAAAATAGACAATGAATATAACATAATATAACTAAGATTCCCCTGGCTGCTTGTGACACAGCAACGCTCCCTGGCCATCCATCGAAGCCAAACAAGTCCAGAAGAACTGCCGGTGTTTCTGAACTGGGGATCACAGAATCCAAAAGCTTGGTGATGAAGGACGTGCCACCACAGTACTGCGAGCAAGGACTAGTGATATTAAGAACCACTTGAACGGAACCCTTGGCAAAGACATAGTAATTGAAACATTTTCAAACATTGCAGACAGACAGTTTTATTTTTAGGCTCCCCCAGTCCTGCTTCATTTCCTGCACCTTGGTGAATCTGGAGTCCGAACCCCATTTCCCTTCAGACTTGCATGGTTTCACCATATCCTGTCTGGGCAGCATGGATACTCCAACTGCCAATCCCTGCTTCCAGAGCGAAGACTTGTCGGCGATATTCTTTGGGTCATTGGCAGTCACCAGCACCACTTCCTGAAACCCCAAGCGACTCCCGTAGATAGAAGACGGCTCGAAAGTCACCATTGCTTGCTTCACCTTAGTTTTTTGTTATTCAAATCAAACATAACGGCTTATTTTCCAAACCGGGGGTATATAATCTTCTAAGTTATTTATTAGAAAGAGTTGAGCATTGGGCCCCAGTCACTCGAAGATTTCGGTTTCGCTCCATGAACATGCAGCGAAGCTTGTAGTTGAAGTCACGCAAGATGGTTTCAGAGGTCGCGCTCTTGCCCCCATCCATGTCTTCGTCATCCTCATCTCCAGGCTCCTCCACATCGTCGGGTCCTTCTCATGGCTGACCAAAACCCATAAGAAGCTGAGGATTTCTGAAAAGGTGTGTTCTGTTGGATCCCGTACATATATATATATATAATATTATATATGTATCTGTTGGATGCCAAGTTAAGTTATTGATTTTACCCAGTTGCTATTTAGATTATACCCAGTTTATGTCCCACCAATAGTTGGCAACAGGAGTTGCAACATGCCTCCAGCAGCCTCATCATCACTGCCCTCCGCTTTGACCTCAGACCTGTGCAGAATCATCTAAGTTTCAAGCAATGACTTTTAGAGAGGGTTTCAAACAAACAGTTCCTGGGCAAAAATGTTTCTTTTTAAAAAGGTAGGTTCCTGACTTGCATGGAGACGATCGAAGATCCCCAGCTCTGTTCGGAAGGATCACGAGGGCAATGAAAGTCTTGGGGTGGGAATGGGCCAGTGTGGTGATTTGTTGCAAGGCAAAGTGCAGCTTGTCAACCGGCAAGACTCCTTGAGTGGTCAAATTGCAAAATCCCACGATGCACTCATTCTCGATTCGCCGGACTCCCCCATTCAGGCCTTGAAGGGATTCGCCCAGCCACGGTTGGAGCCTCGCTTCCATGACTCCAGAAGTATCTGTAGTCGCATCTGGACCTAAGCAGTGGAAAGGGGGAAGACCCATTATTGTCACTATTGGCTTTTGGTTTCAGGCATGTTCCTGGGATTACCACTTGAAAAGATAAGGGTAGGATATTTTATTGAAATGTCAAATTTGTTTGATCGCACAATAGTTAAATTTTATCTGTTAATGAGAACAATTAATAGTATATGAACATAATTTGAGTGGCTGGCAGTTGAAAGCTTCCTGTTCTGCACTGCTGCGCACCAAGTAGGGCATATGTCAGTGATGGTCTGGTTCACCAACTTCCATGCGACGTTGTGCATCTTCTGGACAGGGATGGCCAAGATCCAGACAAGGTTGAATAAAATATAGCAAATTTAATTTAGTTCTTAGCTTATGTTGAGATCAAAATAAAATTATATAATATCATTTCATGAGATCCAGGAAATCCCCTTTACAGTGATCAGTTTTGTCTTAAACTTTGCCTCCAAGCTTGTAACCACTGCTGCACGGGCTTTTGCTTCATCACCACTTGATGTGAGCAAGTATCTCCGGTGCTGGATTTGATCATTGCTCAAATTGGTTTCGAACAAGGAGAACCCAGCTTGAAGCGACGATTGAAGAGCTGAATTGATTTTGGACTGAGCTCGCAAAACCTCTTCATCCTGGACAGCCCCCTTCAGTTCCAAGACAAAGGACAGTTTTTGCCAGTCCCAACTGGGATCCGAGGTCTTGCAATGGGCTCGAAGTTCTCCATCCAAAGTCCTGGAGGCCATGTTCGGTTTTGGGTGGCGGGACGGGATTTCATATCCGGTTTTAGGTGGACGGGCGGGATTTCATATCCGGTTTTAGGTGGACCGGCGGGATTTCATATCCGGTTTTAGGTGGATGGGCGGGATTTCATATCCGGTTTTGCTTTTTTGGGCGGGATCTAGTACCGCGGTTTTTAAAAAACCACGTACGCAAAGCCAACCTGCATACACGGTTTTATCTTGGAAACAGTGTACAAATCCCATGTTGCAAGAATGCCTCAAAAATACATCGTTTTTTAAATTTCACAGCAAAATACCATCAAAATGAAGGTACAGTGTACAATCTTGGGTCTTAGCTTTATACCACCCCAGTACACGATTATTTTTTTTCAATTGAAAAATACAGCGGAATTTAAAATTCCATGTGTAATTTGCTCTTGGCTGAAGATCCCAAATTATACATGGTTTTGTTTTTTGGGGCGGGAAACTTTACATGGTTTTGTTTTTTTGGGCGGGAAATTGTACATGGTTTTGTTCAAAGCAAGAGTCCCATCATAGAACATCTCTTCCAACTTGTCAAAGCCAGCACCTTCACCAACATGAAGCCTGATTGGCTCGTAGATGGCCACCCACAAGCAGCACACCTCCATGAGATCCCGCATCGCAGCTGCATCACGCTGGGCCAATTTCTCAGGGTGATTCACGGTTCAAACATTGTAATTTTTCCTGTTGGTTTGCCACTCCCAAAAAAGCTTAAACATGCAGAAAGGAACCCCCTTCTTCCCCGAGTTCTTGCTTGGCACTCTTTCATTTGTGTTGCTTTTTGTGGGAGTTGCAAGCCAACAGGAAAATAGCTAGTTCAAAACATGGCTACATGGCACATTGTCAGTGGTCATTCACATGATGTTATTGTTTTATTTGTTGACCCTTATTCTAAAACTTGTTCCCATGGAATATGAACTTGAAAGGGATTAAAAACGATTAGCCCCTGCAGTCCTTCTGCTTCACTGGCACGTCGGGTGGAGCTTTTTTGGTGAAGTCGCCATACACACGCTTAGCCCAGACCACAGTCGCAGTAGATGTCACAGTCTGCCAAGGTTGGCTTCAAGGAGTTGATCATCATCAGGGTCATAGATACTACTTAGTTACTACTTGGTATATAATGTCTAAGAATGTTTTAGTCTAAGCTTAAAAATAGAAATCTGGAATGTGTAATTGCACTAGGCCTGGGGTGATACCATGTCATGGGACCTGCCCCAACTTGCAACCCAATCCCATGCCTGCCTTGGCAGATCGCCACCAGGAATCCAGCACAGTTGGGGGACAGAGGCAGTGGCCAGGCACAAAGTAGTCATCCGCTAGGGATTCCATGGTCCAAGCTGGCAGGGGCAAATGATAAGTTTGCAAGTGGGGGAAGTTGATAAGTTTGGACTAGAACTATATTAGTGTAAGTATATATATATAATCAATAAATATTGAAATGAATTGTGATATATATATATGTATATGTATATATATATATATTCATGTGAAAGTGATACGAAACTGAAGATGGTTTGTAAGTCCCGCTTGCACCTCCATGTTCCCACTTGTAAAGATCACCTGCTTCCTTCATCAGATCCACAAGTTCAGCTGGACATCGCAGGATTGCATAGATGACCTTTTTCAAATCCTCCTTGATGCGCCATGCCTGTCAAGATGGAAATTGGGCTTTATTAGGTTGAACGGTTTTTACATACTGAGACGGATTATTATATAACCTGTTCAGTTCGATTTGTTTATATGCCAATTGATACCTCCCTGAGTTCACTCCTGATATCTCCCTGCATGTCCTACCTTGTTTGTGCATTGCCGGTTGTAGTCTGCGACAGCATTGAACAACACATCGCGAATGGCCGACTTCCTGCTTCCCAAGCGCTTCACACGCACTGCTTCCTGCAGGATGATGTGGGGCGCATACTTGGCAGAATGTTGGTATCTCAGAAAAATCTCAGTACTCATATGGTCATAGAAGAGTTATTGATCAAGAAGAAGTCAGTCTCTGAATCAGCCTTAAAGAAGAGTGTAAGCTCAAGGGGGCCAGGTCGCTGTTTCTCACTAGTCCGGTTGGCCAAGCCTTGGGATCAGGGGTTGTTAGTCCAAGAAGTGATACTAGGTCATTTTGGAGGCAAAAACACATAAGATTTTGAGGACAAGACTGAGGGCTTCGTACAGGCACATCTCCGGGGAAGTGAAGTGAACATAGTTCACACGCACGTACTTCAATGAAGCGATCAGGTCAACCATTTCATCATCACCAGCGATCTGGGAAGGCGTCACACCCTCAGAAGCAGAGAACAGGTAGACTAATCTTTTATATAACTTATGATTCAAACCTAAAACTGCCCTATGGACAATGAGTTGAATCAAGTAACCATGTGGTCCAGAAGGGCAAAGATAGCAAGAATCATCACCGCTTTGGCATGCCCGTCTATGAACTGGACACTGAACATGGGCAGCTGCTTTCCACTCGAGTGCAAGTTCTGCCCAAACTTTATCTCTATGGCCTCCCTCTCGCTTTCATATCCCCTTTGAATGATGGAGGGAAAATGACTTCTGATAGCCACTGTCGATGGCCACTTTCCTCCGGGGCCAAACTTCGCCTCTTCGCTCATATCGAAATGCCATGGGTGTATGTACACGTTCTTGCGGGTTGTCACAGGCACATTGGTCAGAACCTGAGGTCCTTGCGGCGCCTTGGACGCCACACGCTGCGCCACTTCAGGCACACTGAAGAAGTCAAGCATCACCTCATCGTGCCAAGGGAACCACGGAATTTTTTTGATAGGGATGTATGAATCACCTCGGAGTAAATACTTGATTTTTACCTCGCTGAGTCTTGAACGTTTGCAAAGTGATTCTGGGTACCCTCATCCTTGTTGTACTTGTCAGCAATGAATTTGCCCATGTTTTTCGAAGCTGTCACCTGATGAATGCACATAAGAATAATAAATCTTAATAAGGGAGCTGGGTTGCACAAGTCAGCTCAGATCTGCCTCTTCCATCATCTGAACCAGCTTTGTTTTCAGGCTTTCGCTAGCAGCATTGGCAGTTCCCCTCTCAGGTGAACATTCTTCTTCCTGCGCAAACTGAACATAATACCTACTACCTACTATGTAATAATAATACTACAGTATTATTCTTATGGGACTCATAAATGGCGTGCTATGTATATGAAACACTTGTTACAGGGTCCAAAGGCTTAAAGTCAGAGAGATGCAAAAATAATGAATGGACTTTCAGTTCTGTCCTTCACATCCATGTCAGCGTCCTCACTCGCTTGTCCGAAAAGAACCATGGCCAACGGGAGCCGCTGTTTGGCTACAAAATGGCTTTCCGATTCAGAAGCTTGCCATAAGACAGAACCATCGATAAGTCATACACAATATGCCGTTTCAAGAAGTCTCAATTCAAAACGTCCTTGCTTCCAAATTGATATTTTCCATACTTTTTCCATGTAGGTACCCCTGGTTTGAGTTAATAGTACCTGTGAAACTGGACCCTGAGCCTTCGAATGTTGTGTGGCTCAGGATCGTTCAATCGGGCATGCCCTCGCTGAGCACCTGGTGCGGGCCCTGACAAGAGCCATTGCAATTTGGTGGGAGGTTGCCGTTTCACAGCAATTTTCCCTGCAAGCTGAAGCAAGTAGTGAGCGCCCCGACCATATTGGGGATAGTGCTCTGTAAAGTACTCTGCTAGATCTGTCAAGTGTTGAGCTCGTTCTTCTGATTGGGCGATCTGCATACCTGATTGGATTGGAATTCGGTATAAACTGATAGTTATTAAATGATGAAAACAGTTCCACATGACAATTCATTCAGTTAAGCTGAGTCTGAGGTCTTCAAACGAGATGAGATTGGAGGCGAGATACATTCTGCGTTTGGCAGGGCAACTGCTTGCAAAGCTGACAGAAAGGTATGGAGGTGACAGCCAGGAAGCACCAACAAAGGGGGCTGAGAGAGGTCGTTGTCACTTACGAATCCTTTAACAAGGCAAAAGCAATCACTGGGTGACTTCTCATACCAGCTGGGCAGACGCTCCTCGGCACCCTCCAAGAGTGATGTGGGTATGCCTGGATGCACGCTGTGCAGGGCAAACTGAACAAGTCTCATTGATTGATTATCGAGCCCTATCTAAATCAATCCTATTCATGCAAGTATCATGCATTAAATCTTGTTGCTGAATTCTGTCAAGATGCATTCTCTACGGATAAATGTGAAAGAGTGAGGAACCACTGCCTCATCCTTCACTGTCCGGCGTCGGTACGCATTGTAAAGGCTAGAAATCCTTGGAATGCTTTTTGCCCAGTTTCTTACACTAGTCACATACTCCACTCGGAAGATCAGCCCTTTCCTGGTGAATAATGGACCAACCTTTTGAAGTAGAAGCCTCAAGGCACAGATGATTCACTGGCATAATTAGGCAGTTGAAACTAAAAACCAAAAACTTGGATGAAATTGAGGGTTGGGCTGTACCACATCATCAGGACACTGCCTAAGATAAAAAGTTCAATTGTCACATGGACCTGGTTTTTGAAAACAGACTGAGGAAGGGGCACGGACTCATCACCTTGTCGGACAAATCGACTTAATAGTCCAAAATAAGCGTCTCGGTCAAGAAACGGAGCCAGATATCATGCGCACTGGATGACTTTTAAACATGAACATAACATCTTCAAACATCTTCATGCAGTCAAAAATCCAATGTCTTCGTGCGTGTGTCCAACAGGAAGGTGTTCGTGTGAACACTTCCTGTAGTACCCAGCGCATGTTACTGCGCCGCACCAGCTTCCGAACATCGAATTCTTAACTTCCTGAGACAAGTGGGGGAAGAAGACAAGGAAACAAGACTAGGAATCCAAAAATATATGGGCTCATACCAAAGAATAATTCGACGCAAACATTCAAATCAGTGTCAAGTTTCTTTCGGTGTATTATCTGACCATATTTTCAATGTGGGAGGTACTGGTTTTCCTCTTCGTTGATAGTATTCATGCACATACTGTAAGGTTCTGTTCACGGTTTCCAGCACCCAGTTAGATCCGTGATTCTGGTTCTCGTCTGTCAAGTATGTGAAAAGACCAACCCCATGTACCAGCGAAGTTGTGACTTCCAACGATGGCCTGTCAGCAGCAGCCAGGTCCTTCGGTGGCATGCCTCTGTAGTATCGAGGCAGGGCGTATTTCGATTTATCCATCGAATCTGTGATGAGGCATATGAGCTCATCAGTGGTTTTTGCAATTGACCGACAAGCATGATAGACACTTCTATCTGCAAATTGCCCTGCCAAATGTCGCAAAAGTCTATCTGAAGCTTCAGTCTGCTGTTGGATGCCTTTTGCATGCTGAATCTGAGACTTCAACTTAGAACAGATTGAACACTTAGAATGACTACTTGGTGGGCTGAATTTGAGCTTCTTCTTCCATCCAGATTCCGACAGGACTCTGTAGAAAGTACTTGCTGAAGCAGCTGGCTCGCTTGCAGAGGCTTGGTGGGCACAGTAAAGTGTGAATAGGTCATAATAAGCCCCATGTGGCAACCATCTTCGGGGTAGGTTCTCTGGCCCAGATCTGAACATGCCTCTGGCGAGATCACTTTCAAGAGCGGTGTCGATCAGTGCTTTAAGCAATGCCTCCCTTGACGTCTCTGTTGTGAGATCCTTTGTATTTTTCACATCTAACCTGATTTGGCAAGCTTCTAAGAAACAATAACGTAAAGTCTTTGACATTTACTATTACATAACCCCCAATACATTTACATAACCCCCTCTAGAGGACATAAATAGAATTGCAATGCTGTCCAAGAATCTCATGTGGCAAAGTTTCCCCAATGCTCCAGTAGGTTCTCTCCAGAAATGCAAGTACTGATGCTGCAGCTGGGGTTGATCGATTGGTTAAAGAGCCTGTGGCTTGAGAGCTCTCAAGATGGCACCAAGTATTTTTTTTAATGAAAACATAGAGTGCCTTTGAAACAGGTTTACCAAGAAAGTATCTTTGCCAAGAAACCCCAAGCCCGTCCATCAACACCCTTGAATGTGCGACCGGTCCTCACCAGCCTGGCCGGGCTGATTCCCAGGAGCTTGATGAAGGCCAGCCTGCAGACTGGGATGCCTGGCTGCAACCAGGCAATTCAGGCAGAATTAAGGGTTTGAACTGGTTTGAACTGGTTTGAACTGTTGTTGAATCTGAAGAAAAAGTGTTTCTGGACCTGGCCTTCCATCGACCAAGAAATCTTTGATCGCCGTTGCTGAGAAGATTCAGATTCTGAAGACTCTGAACCTGACCCTGATTCACTGGAGGATTCATCAAAGTTAACCCCCTGCCGGTTTTGCATCGACCACAGGATGCAGTCCTGTGATGTTTTGCTCAGTGTCCAAAAGTAGCAAATCATCCTGAAAACCATTCGGAAACTGAGTTTCTTCTTGCACTTTTTTCGGCAGCATGGTTCTTTCAAAACAGTTTTGACCCGCTCTGGGCTCTTACCTTGTGCTGCGTATTTTGAAGAATCTTGATCATTTCCTTCATTCATTGAAATAAGCTGAGACATCAAAAGACCACTTGGCCCCCGCAGCTCTGCATCTTCACCGTCACTGCTTGAGGAACTGCTTCCTGAAGATGATGCCGCCGACTCAGTTCGCCTCTTCTTTCTCGCTTCGGCTGATTCAAACTCAGACTCTGATTCTGGAGCTACATAGCGACACAACATTGAGACAAGGAGAGGAAGAGAGACAGTGAGCTGTTGAAAAACAAAGAGCTACTATGTCTTAGTGTATCGAGTCTAAACTGGATGCTTTTTTGGGGGGTGAAGTCGTTGATTCATGATGTTCCATCTCCAATTCAAACCGCTTGGCACTTTGATTGCATCTTGCTACATTAGGGAAGGGGCTGAAAGCCAAGATGGTTCATGCACATGTTCATGTCATTCAGTGATTGTCATCGGTGCAACTGGTAATTCATGTGTGGTGGCTGCAGCCTGTCATGTGACATCCATCATGTAGCTATGATGGTTTTTTTACAATATCATCTAGTCACCTAAGAAGTCATTTCCGGGAAGTGCAGTTTTTCTTGCACATGACCCTGAGTTTTCTCACAGCAGCTTTGACCCTTTGTTCAAAGCTTCTTTGTAAAATAAAGAGATGTCAACTGAGTCGAATGCGAGAATCCAGGCTGCACCGACTGACCGGACACTCATCGCCTGGGAGGAAGAGTGGAAAGAGGCAAGGGGCAAGGTACCAAGAGACAAAGAGTAATCTCCAACAATCAGTTGACTGAGTACCAAGCATTTCCTGCCAAGGAATGAAGTTCCTACAGGTGGTCCATTTGGCCATGCTTGCAAATTCATGGGGAAAGCTTCATACTAAAATCGCAGTCCTTCTCTTTCAGGTGTCTTAAAGACAGCCGATGCACAGGAAACCCCATAAAGATCATTTTCTCCAAGCCTCTCAGAATCAGAGAGTGCTGGCAGGTATTGGAGGGTGTGAGGAGGCATTGCCTATCAAAGGTAAGCAGACCCACCCATTGAGCCTGTGAGCATTCGTTTCCTTTCCATGTTCCAGAACATACCCTGTGGGGTTATGCATGGGATCACCTTCTCATTCCGATTGCTCATCCTATCGATTTGTTGCGACAAATCGATTGTGCCATTCCATCCCGCTGTAGTGAAGCAATCAATTGCCTTAGGTGTAAGATGAATCAAGAATGGAGAAAAGCCATTGAAGTATGTTGAAGTAGATCCACCATATACTACTTCAACGGCTTTTCTCTGGAGTTAAAAGTTATTTAAAAAAATGGTCCCTACATCTATTAGTTCAACTCAGTCACATGCAAAGTTCGCTGGTTGACAAAGAACTGTCGGGCAGGTTGGCAAACAGCCAACTGCTTCGGATTGACCTCCCAAAGACACTGGAATCTCAGGCAATCATCAGTAGAAATCAACATGCCTTCCATGGAATCATGCAGAAGAATACTAAAACTTTGCCTCCAGGACGGACATTTTCTGCCAGTGCTTCTTCAGCCATCTGGGTTTGCACTGTTTGGGCCTCAGAAGGGCGAAGAATATGAAAAGGAAGTTGATTGTCAATATATTTTTGCAAGAAGGACCGGCTCAATATCTTTTTGTTGCTTGCCCTCAAAAAGTTTCAATACACCAAGCTCAGTCTAGATACTTGTGGGTAAGATCAAAATAATCTTCTTTGTTTTCTCCGCGTTGTCTCTTCTTACATGCCTCCTCCTTCAAGTAATCCCGGATGGCACCCACATATGGGCATTTCTCTGGAAGCATAAGGTCTGACCTTGGGCAATAGGTATACGGTATACGGATACTTGTGGATCATATGAGTCCAATAAAAAACCAAAGCCTGGCAAGCAGAGTTATAAGTCTGTCTATCTACCATAATCACCCAGAATAAAAGCAGGGTCAAGTGGCACAGTGGGTCCCTCAGGAACAGCTTCTGTGAGGTGCTTGTATGTTTCCCCACAGTGCTTCTCCAAATCGTCATGCGTTTTGAGCTTTCGCAGGGCAACGTCCCTTGCGCAAACAAGCCGAAGGTAATCCAAACTTTATTACATAAAATAGTCAAATGGTTTTATCTGTTGGATGCAATTATTGATGGCCTCCTCACGCAGAGTATGTAAATTCTCCTTCTCGATACTGGTTCCCCCAAATGGGCTTGGTCCACCCGGACAAAAGCTATCAGGTACTTCTTGCGGATGTTGACCATTGCTTTCCACATCTGAGCGAATGGGCAGGCGTAGCGACAAATACAAACAATGAGAAGAATCATACCAGGACCATTCGGTGCTATAGATACATAAACATCTGGGCATAATTTGAATAGGTCAACGGCCTCTTTGCGTACGGCCATGACGCCGTAGACATTCTCAAGGATTGCCAATAAAGGCTCCGTTCTGACAGGATGAAAGGTTGTACTTGCAATCGAATCTATCCCTACCTGCAACTGTATCTACATACACTCTCCATCCTTAAGTCCCTGTCCTCTCCACTGCTTCAATTGTGCTCCAAAATGGTTTTGCAGCTGGTTCATCCATCAGTCGAGAGTTTTGCCGTAGCCCGCTATACCTTGCAACTCTTCCTCCCCACAAAAATTATGTTGGATAATATTTCCGGATCAGGATGTAATGCTCAGAAATTTGCAACTTAGAAGCGGAGTGCATGGGAATCCACAACAATAAAGCATTGGATTCAGGTGGTCGAGCTTCCGGCCCGACATGTCAGTATATAGCCTTAGCGACAAAAGAATGAATGGATGGATGGGTCAATGGCAACCAAGGCATCAAGCGGATCATTTAGGAACCTAACTACCTCAAACCACATGCGAGACACGTTTTTGGAGGTGTGTTGGCCAAAATGAACTTGAGAGGGCCAAGCGCCCGGTCAGTTGAAGCCAGGACAATGACCTCTTCAGGGACAAGCTGGTTTAGTTTTGACATATAGTAAGAAAAAAATAGACAATTTAAAATGATGCCAGCCTTCTGTTGGCCAAGCAATTCTTGAAGAGACCAAACCACTGCTTCGGCACCGCTACCTGATATACTGGGCTATGTTTTCAGGAGTGTACAAATTCGGCATGCTGAAACACTAGCCAGTTTAAAATTGATAACCATCATCACTATGCCTCATTCAGCCTAGATGCAATCTGACATGAGGGTGAACGCAGGCAGCATTTCCACTATTTTTTTGACTCCTGAGATTGGCAGGAATTGGGTCCCAAATCTATGCAACTTCCAGCGCAACATATGGGGCCAATTGTTTCGGTTCTGTTACCACTAATTAGACATTGGTCCCAAGTTTCGTAAGCCAGCGCGTGTCAGCATGTCACTGCCCCATCCCTCCAGATGCATCCGGTGCCGGCGGCACAGAAGTGGGGCTGGAAACACCTCATCTTGCCTCGTTGGAAAAGGTCTGCACACAGGAAGCTGGGGTGGAAAAAAAAGTGATTTGTTTTAACCCATTAATAAAATAGTGATAGATATCCAGCATGGGAACAATTTATACTATGAATCAATGAGTTATTAAATGCTGCTGGGATACATTTGAGCCACGGCCATGTGATAGTTCTGTTTCCCTGCAGCAATTGAAGAAGAACTTGATGAGGACGAGCTATCGCTGCTATAGCTAGCATCGCTATAGCCATAGCTGTAACAACTGCTCTCAGATTCAGAACTAGGGCTTCCTTCCATCCTTTACTACTTTTGAGCATAGGTGGGCTACAGTGATGCCTGGCGATTTCATTTTGGAGTTCCACTTGCCAATTGGAAGAGTTACAGTTGGCTTGGGTTCCCCTTTTTGATGTTATTTGCATCTTGACACCACGTGCTATTTTGGATGGTACTGTATGGGTATCATAGATGTCCTTTTGCCAACAAAATAGAGTGGTGACCCCGAATTCAACGACCGATTGGTATATATGTAATTTAAATGATGACAAACAGGTTCCAAACATGTCCAAACCAGGCCGCTCTAATCCCCTTGATTTTTCCTAGACAATAGTAATGAAAAAAAGTATGCTCGACGGTCGACGGCCAGAATGTTTGTGCGGCACTTCATTGTGCCACTCGAGTTCCAGCGACCAAGAATCAACAAGTTCCGTACCATTTCCTTCCAGAAAAACACCCCAGGTGAAGAACTGGTCACCCCATTTCCAGCTTATTTCCATGAATCTTCAAAAGTCAGGTGAAGACTTCTGAGGAGCATAAAAAGATCAGCGAAATGCTGCTTGAAATCTTGGGCGATCGTTTGGTGGAACAAGTCACCCCCTTTGCCAAGGAGCAGGAGGCGTGGCTGTCCATTTTGCTGGGAGTTTGCTGAGATTTTATGGGTTTGTTTAATTTGTTTACTTCTCTATATTTGCTTGGCCGTTTTCATCCGTTTTCTACTTGGATGACAATCCTACTTTGTAACTTGTTTGTAACCTGGTGCTACTATGAGTTGGTTTTTTATAGTCCATCAACAAGTGGAATGGCTGCAGTTCAAAGGATATCGAGCCTGTCCGCGTCCGGAGGTATGGGTGGTATCGGTTGCTTCATATACTCCTGTCCTGGCTCGTTGTTTATTCATAATAAAGATCAGAAGATGAGAACCAACCCCGCTTCAAAAAAGCAGAAGCTCCCTGATTTCCCGACGGAAAGGCTGGCAAAAAAAGGGTTTACCATCCAACTAGCCATGTTTTCCATGGTTTGGGATGAGCTGAAAAACTCGTTTGGCCATCCAACCACCAATTGTTCATGATTTTGGTATAGCTCAATGGTTTCTCCCAGGTTCCTATCCTGTGATTATCAAAGAGTTTCCCAACCACATCATGTAGGTTTGATTGAAAATAGGGTACCCCCCACATTTGATGTTTTATCATCACTTCCCCCAGTCTTCCCTATTGTCCTAGACTTGGTTGACGGGGAAATCTGCCGAAAACAACTATATTTGGGAACAAAAACCCTGGTTTCCTACTTGCGATTTTTGGGCTAGAGACGTCCAGCAGGACGGCCTTTGGTTCTACCCAATCGACAACTCTCTAAGCGGCGCCCGAAGTCCTGATCCCGTGGTGGCGGAGCTGAGACATGCCATCGAGGTGGTGGCGAAGGAAGATCCGGAGGAGTACCTGGAACGACCCATCCCCATTCGCCCCTGGGAGCTAACCGTTTTTTGGGGAAGGGAGGAAGGGAGAGATTCCTGACTTCGTGGATGTTTTTCTAGCGTTTGTTTGATGATGATATGTTTTGTAGGTGTTGGACGGAAATCCTTGAGATTCTTTGTTTCCCTGATGTTGAATCTTCAGTCACAATGTGTCCTGCAGGTTTTCCCTATTTATTTATCTCTTTAGGGGTCCCTTTCTTCGACGCGTTTAACGCGTCGAGGTTGGCGCGGTATCTTGGACATCTTGCTGAAGCAGGAGGAGTCCTTCTTAACAATGACTGAGATGAAGCGAATGGCAGCGGAACAATGCCTTCCGGCTTGGCAGTTGATGCCAATGTCACTTGGGAACAACCAAGGAACTTACGCTCAAAAGAGACCTTCTGGGGCTGGAAGGGTTGGTTGGTTTTATATACTACGCATATAGGTCTATACATAACAAGTTGATCCCCCTTGGAATTTCCTCTACAAAATGGTAGGGGTTAACCCCCAGAAACGGAACCAAAATGATATAGGTCTTTTTTTAGCTTTTTTGGAAGGGTTGGGTGAAGCCATTTTGTAGTGCCCCAAAAAATTGATAAACCAAACTGTAGTGATTTTGTTTTTTTTAAGTGCCCATTCAATTTTGGCCAAGAAAATTATAAACCAAACTGTAGACATTATCGGCCAGTTGAGGCTGGG
>Ga0126342_10013109_pt1 | contig 14728 bp, 11 predicted proteins | sample Cyp1metagenome_FD_92528 | JGI IMG/M metagenome (GOLD analysis project Ga0126342, IMG submission 92528) | Coral microbial communities from Lord Howe Island, Old Settlement Bay, Australia - Cyphastrea 1 metagenome | ecosystem: Host-associated > Invertebrates > Cnidaria > Coral ... | reverse complement strand
TATATATATATATATATATAATATATATATATATATGTATAATATATATATATATATATATATATTCATATATATATATATGTATATATGTATAATATATATATTCACATATATATATATGTGTGCATATAGAAAGATAAAGATATAGGTATAGATATCGATTAGAAGATTTTTTGCTGCTCCAAAGCCAGTTTTCCGACGTTTTTCGGTTCAGAGAGAAGTGTCGCAGGGGGCCCAGGGTGAAAGGACTGCCAGCAGGGATCAGGTGGCGCAGGCAGATTTCTTTGGGTTAGATGGTTGCCCTCCAGTAGTCAAGTGGCTGGCTGGGAAATCCCTTTCTTTTTTTGGAAGCTTTTAGCTGGGCTGGTTGGTGGTTTGGAACATGAATGGATGATGACTTTCCATATTTTGGGAAAATGATCCCAACTGACGAACTCATATTTTTCAGAGGGGTTGAAACCACCAACCAGTTGTTTGGAAGCTTATAGCCTTATAGCTGGGAAAATCATCGAACTAAATGGTGGATTGTCCAGCAAACCATGTGTGAGGGATCCGGGGGGTTGTATTGAAAAACATGGTAGCTTTAACCGACAAAAAGATATTATGGGCCCATGGGTTTGGTTCATCGCTATTGTGGGAGGTTGACCGTGTTCTGTCTTGGCCCATAGGCCCATACGTCGAACCAGGACTCGTTTGAAAGTGGCTGAATCATGCTGAATCATAACTGGTAGCATGTGAATTGCCGAAATGGGGCAGGGTAAAGCATAGATGTCAGCAGAATACAAGGGGGCCCAGGCTACAGTACATATCTCGATTTTGTTTGAATTTCATCCAGAAAAACAATGCCAAACTTCTAACAAAAGTGAAACACAGACATGGATGCAGGGATCACGCCTACGGCAGGTTAGGACTCATCTTAAACCATCTTAGACCTGCAATGTCAACCCAGAGTAAAAAGCCCCTGGGCTGTTTCATTGGGAGGATATCGTTTGAGTAATTAGCAGATGATCACATGCTGTCACTATTTGGGGGGAACTCCCCGAGTTTTAATTTACCGCGCTAGTTCCACCAAACTTTATAAGTTTCTTGGCTTATAAATTACAGATCTAACAACATCAAATATAGCAACAACAGAACGATAAAATACCTAAAAGATCCTACAAGTGGAATCATGCCTTCAAGTTTTGATTTCTGCCAATATCTCATCGTACAACAACAAAGTCAATGCCTAAAACACGCACAGAAAGTATTTAAATCATTTACCACTTTCGGTCAAGACCCAAAAAGGAATCCCGGAATCACCCAAAAGATTGAAAATTCAGTTCCCATTATTTTCATTTTTGTTTGATCTATAGGAATTCCCATTATTTTCATATAGGAATCAATAATATATGAAAAACTAGATTCATTTTTCCCCAATAGATTCCCATTATTTTCATATAGGTTCGCATTATTTTCACCAAACAGATTTTCCTAAACGATATTACCATTTAATTAATGATAATGTAAAAAAATGGTTCCATTTTATTATATTGCTATTTATGTCCTAAATACCCATATGCTCCATGGTGCTGGAATATTTACCTACATTTACCCCAAAAATCACCCAGTCATGTAGGCAAATATTCCAGCACCATGGGTTGCATATGGGATATGGTTATACTATGGTTTCATAAAATGGACGTGGCGTGCCGATTCTCATGCCGCCGCCTCCAGGATCGCCAAGGTCATGGTGGACGAACTTCACAGTTCCGAGGCCTGGTTTATGGGGCCGATGGTTTCGGGCGCCCAGCGGTGATCCTTGGAATGATCAATGTTTGGAGTCTTAGAATTCCAGGGAATCTGAGTAGATCCAAGATGATCCCAAGAATCTAGGAATGGTTTTTTGTGTCGGGATTAAATCATATTTTGTTGCAGAAAGGGATGATGCGAATAGGAGAAAACGTGTTTTTTTTTCGCCGGGGAAGAGGGATTGATTATTTGGACGGAAAAACCTGGTGTGTCCTGCAAGATTTTCCCCGGAGAAATCCATTGGCAACATTTTTTCCCGAAGAATGATAGAATAGCGGTTTGAGAAGCCTCTAATGCAGATTGATAAATCTTGATGGTGACACGAACCTCATACCAAGGCCTTAAAAAGACTGGGCGGGTGCCTTTGGGCCTTTGGGGAGCGCTCTCAATTTTTCGTGATTTCTTCTTCCCTCCCACCACAGAATGGCCCAAGAACGTGCATCCTGGTGACAGACGATCATGCAGATTCATTGTTCATTGTCACATCATGATCATCATTATCATCATCATCATCGTCATCATCATCATCATCATCATCGTCGTCATCATCATCATCACCATCATCACCATCATCACCATCATCACCATCATCACCATCATCACCATCATCACCATCATCACCATCATCACCATCATCACCATCACGATCATCATCATATCTCCCCTAAAGAAAGGAACCAAATCGTGTTTTAGCATGTTTTAGCTAGATAATTTGGTTGGTTGTTTTCAGTATGCTTTAGTTTTTATTCATCAACCATAGACGCGGTAGAATTTCCATCCCTAATGGCAAGCACCTGGTCGCAGGACAGCGCCTGGGTTCAAGACGATGCCTGGGGACCCCAGCGATCTGCATGGATTGGACTCGCTATTATAGTAGTTAAATGTAGTTAAGATCATTGCCATGATTAATGTATTATACTCATGCTCAATCATTTCCCAATTCAAACAGCTATTTGGAGATATACCCTGGTTATTTGTTACCTAGCGCACTGGAAAGATCCACCATTTTTAATAGGTGAACCATCTATTTCTATGGGCCATTTTCCATGGCTATGTTAAATAACCAGATGGTAATGTATAATAATCATCTACACAGCACTCATCACACATACAGCTTTGTTTTGATTATTTTCGTAGATGTCTCTTTATTTATACGTATAGGGATAGTGCATAGATGTTTACTACTCAAGCAACATCATGTTTTCCAGAGAATCAGCCTGCGCAACATTTGCCACTTGCTTGGCACTTCGTCGCCGAGGTGGAACGGATCTGTACGGAAACCTTGGATTTGCACCTCAAAGAACATCAGTTCAATGAAGTCTGGGGCTCAAGGGATAGTGAGGAAAGCGGATTGGTTTTTCACATCATGTCTTCAATGCTGAAGCATGAAACAATGGGACCGCGTCAACCAAACAAAATCAAATCAGTATGTTTGATTGTCCAACTGATGTTCTTGAAATGTGTTTATCATGATTTATCCAAAACTGACTTGAGCATGCTTGTCTAACATGTCATGTTGTGTGATCCTTCTTTGCATATGTGTCCAATGTTGTCATAAATTCTAAAATTTGATTATTGACTGAAAAATCATACAACCACGAATCAACTTAACAAACCATGCTTGAAAAATGCATTCAGTAATTGGAGATTTAGTTTTCGATAAATTCGTCTAGAAGACTGATAATGTTGAATGAGTACATCCGGAAACAACGCATTTCCATTGCCAGGTTTATGTAGCAGATTTTGCAGAGGTTTTTGTGCACAGAGCCAATGGTATGGATGGCTTGACTTGACCACAATTCATTAAACAAGAATCCTCATAGTTCTTCCCGCCAAGATGATACATACATAAGATATCCAGCATATCCAAATAGCAAAGCATATATATCAAACGACATGTTTTCAGATGAATATGGAAAATCATCAAATGATCAATGAACATCCCAGCTGTTACAGTTGCCTACTCCACATTGCCTAAATCTTCGGCTCTGAAAACAGCAAACGATCTCCCAATCGAAAGCGCTGCTAGTTTGGCGTATCCTGTCCGCAGGAGATGGTCCCGCATTGGATTAATGAGATCTGTCCCTTGGCGTATTTGTTGCAAAAGTTTCTGCACAATATAACTGTTACTCTTTATACATATATATATATATACATATATATATATGTGTGTGTGCGTGTTTTTCTTTAAACAACAAAATCTATATATATATATATATACACATATGATTCATACATGATGTCCTTTCTATGTGTCTATCTATCTACCTAACAGATCTGTCTGTCGGTCTATCGGTCTATCCATCTATCGACCTATCGTTCTATCAATCTATCTATCGACTAATCCATCTACCTACCTATCTACCTATCTATCTATCTATCCGTCCGTCTATCTATCTGATCTATCTGATCTATCTGATCTATCTGATCTATCTATCTATCTATCTACCTCTCTATCTATCTATCTATCCATCCATCCTTCCTATCTATCCTATCTATCCTTTCTATCCTATCCATCCTATCCTAATCCTGTCCTATCATTTCCTATCCTAACTCATCCCATCCTCTCCCACCTATCTATCCCATCTTTCTTTCCCATCAATTTCACATCTGTCTATCTGATATGGATTTTGGTGTGTTGATTTATTTACGTATGTACATTTTGTGCGGAAATAAACCAACCCACACGCACAATGTATATTACATATGCAATATGCCATATAATATGCCAGTATATGTCACTGATAAATGAACACTATTGATCTCATAAGTGAAATGGATGAGGTGTTGGTTTTCTTTGGTGATGTTTGGACTCCAGAATCTGGTGAGGCCAACCCGGAACACGTACAATAATTCTGCACTACGTTCCTTTTGGTAATTCAACAATTTGTTATGGTAAATCATATAAATACAGATTTGCCTGTAATATCTTAAATGTTAAAGGCTTTAAAGGCTTCACAACTATGTGAATTCAAATTCTTGGTGATGTACATTATTCTTTTCGTGCTTCGCTTTTACCACAGTTCCAAGTTCAGCGGAACCCAGGTGAGAGCATCATGGCGAGATTGCATTGCTGCCATGTCTACCAGGGAAGTCCAGGGAAGTTGGATAGATTTGCCATATGGAAAACTGATTGGTGATTTGGAACATGAATTTTATGACTTTCCATTCAGTTGGGAATGTCATCATCCCAACTGTTACTAAAACTCCATCATTTTTCAGAGGGTTTGAAATACCACGAACCAGAAAATCACAAGCGTAAACTATCTATACGTGGGCCAGTTTCCATAGCTGTCATACCTATGTGAAATTACCAGAGGGTAGATGCAAAAAATGTACCATCCAGTGTAGACATTTTAAGGTTCTGGCATTCTGTTTTCAATTCTTGGGTATCAGCTCAGTGATGATTCCCGGTACGCCCGTTGTACGTTTAAAGTCTGCCTTGGCAGAGCTCTGTATCGGTCCCCCTCCGAGAGGGAACTCCGAGGGCCACGTAACTCCGCGATCATGTGCCGATCACGGCCAGGAATGAACAGAAGAAACCCTTCAAATATGTGGTGTCCTGCAACTTGGCACGGCAGAAAGATACAAATGTCCAAAATGTCCACATCAACCAGCTGACTAGCAAATTTTCTCGCTGTTTGGCCCCAATCTGTCTGAGGCCATTCACAACATGCCATTCATATCATGAGGGATTTGAAGTAGACCTGCGGTCATTGCCACCATAAATTGATAAGATTTGTTGAAGATAAGTTTTTCATAGTTTTTCAACCAAATGGCAAACTGAGCCCCCAAATCCATCCGAATCCCATTTGAATGAGGAAACACCATGGTTGCAGTTCCCATTTCGCAGTAGGATTCATGCCACCTGGGAGCCCGTAGAACCCCATGAAACTACACACCAATGGCCTATGGCGTTTGAAAAGATGTCCCCTTGCACATCACTGGGTATGCTCAATATATGGGTATGGATCAATACCTATTAAATCCTATTAATACCATTTTTAGGGGGATGAACATCCATTTACCAGCTATTTTGGGGTTCACTAGGTACCAGGGGTTTGACTTATCCCCATATATTTCAATATGTGAAAAATCGTGAGCCTTTTTTGCGTGAGACACTCTGAGACACAGGTATCATCATGCAAAGAAATGGCCACACCGTCGAGTTTTTTGAAAAAGCGGTCACTGCTTGGGCCTTCGGGAACCTTCGGGAACCTTCGGGACGCTCCACGGGGATCCTTGAGGTGTTCAGAGTGATCACTTGTGATCAAGGGGGTTCTAAATGTTTCATGAGCTAAAGAAACCCGGTCACATTCTGTATTGTCAACAGGATCAGCTTCAAGGTGAACCTTGGCTGTGTAGATCAGTACTTAAACTTTGATGTTTTGCCAAACATCGCGGAATATAAAAACAAAGTCACCAGGGTATGTCCATGACTCAACTGATTGCATGCATGCTTATTCTCAACTTCTATTTGGTTGAAGTATATTGAAATCCGATCTTGGGTTGGATTTAGATGTCCAAATGTTTGGTTATGTTGGAATAATTGACTATCACTCGTTGTATTGATTCACTTCCCATTTTCAGCTGGTCTAGGTATCATATGGTTTCCTGGTATCATAAATAACCAGGACTAGCAGGACTAGCATAAATCAATGCAAACACATGCTGTTTCTGAATGATTCTTGAGCTCGATTTTTTTTTCTGTAAGTTCATTGTCCAATGCGAGCCATATGGGTCTCATTAATCATATTTGTTGGTATCAAATCCCCATGTGTTGGTTGGTCTTGACCGTCCCATCCCTCGACTACCCGAAGATTTGGTCCCAACGCAGCAGGTGCCGGGCTACACACCGCCACCTCGTGCTGGTGGGATGCTGGAAACGACGGCGTCGCTTGGCGTGGCAGGAGTATAGGTCATCACTTGATGGCTTCAGCCTATTTCAGAGAATTTTAGGTCTATCTTTTTTTCAGAGTTTGTATGAAAGTGCTTTGTAAACCACATTGCAAACTGGGCTAGCGGCTATGTAACATATGCATACATATGTCCTATACTATGGTTATAAGAATGTTATAAGATGTTATAAGCTATTCTATATGATCCTATATGCAACTGGGGTGTATTGAATGTTGACATTGCATGACCACTTAGCGGGATGGACATCCAAGCAGTAACCCCAACATCGATAGAACAATGGGAAATCTGAAAATATGATATGTATTTCATCGAACAACTATCCTGGAACCACTGCGTCTATTTATTGAAATGATTTTATTCATTTTTTAATACTTGACCATCAAAAAGGGTAATTTAACTATCAAACTATGGAGATGTATTCTGGAACTGTGGTGTAAACCATTTGGTGCAGTTAATGCTCGCAGCCTACAGCTATTTTTGCCATTTTGATGGGGATGCTGCATACCAAATCCTTTAGATTTTTTACCTAATGCAGTGAAAATAGCATGAGAACCACACATTGCTGAGGCAAGTGGGTGTTCAGAAGTTGTACTGCCCTTGACATTGTGTGAATATGCCAACATTTCAGGTTCATTAGCTAATTACAAGCAATTTTGAACCAAAAGAGAATGCATGAGACCACATTTGTACGAGTGCGGGGTTACCAATCTGTATTTCAAGGTTCCATGTTGAATGTTGGGATGCTACAGCCCAGAAATTCATTGGATTCAATTGTTTTTTGTTCAAGAAATATCATGTGGATTTAGCCAGCCAAGGTCTACACCTACGTGTGGCCCAGAGAAAAGCACAGGGCCCCGGGTCGGGCGGCGCTGAAACCATGTGTGACACGTGGGACATTGCGGTATTCTTTACATTCTGTGTGAAACTGTGTAGCTCAACTACTTAGTAGGACACACACACAGACACATTCATCAATTCATATTGACATCCACGCTTTACACGTGTATAGAAGCCTCAAGAAAACGGAAAATAGTTTGTCTTTGTTTGAATAAGAATTTACTTTCTATTTGTTTGGGAGTTGCTATGCCATGCTATACTCGTGTTTCATGTTTGAAAGGGTGACCAAGCCATACCAAACCTCTTGGCGGCAGAGTTTTCTCTGAGGTCAAAGGATGTGGTGAACAAGTCCATGTATTGCAACCTTGGCAGTTTCGGCTGTTGGTCTCTCATAGCGCCATTGGAAGATCCAACTGTTGGGGGTAAACCTTGGATAATTCAACTTTTTGGGTAAATTTCATCACGGCCTCACTGTTCTCCCTCACTGGAAATCATGGTTTATGTTAGGGAAATCATCTCCAAATGGCCGAACTATTCAGGTGAGTGAAATATAATATACCCTCTGGTAAATTAACATAGACCCTGAAAATAGCCATTGTTTAGTTGAAACTAATCTTCTAACCCCGACAACTGCCAGGGTCTATGTTAGTTTACCAGAGGGTAATATAATTTACCCAGAACTATATAGTTATGGGCCATGGGATGTTTGGGAGGCCATGGCCCAAGCTTGCCAAGAGGCCAACCAACGACTCAGATACAAAGGGCTGTCTTAAATAGGACCCACTGGTGTCCAAATGAACTGACACTGGGGGTACAATTTACCCTCTGGTGGTCAAACATGGCAATCGAAAATCCTCCATTTATCGATGATGTTCATTGATTTTCCCATGAAATGCACCATTTACATCCATTTACAATGGATTAGCTGGTTGTGAGACTGTCGCTCCGACCTTTAAAGGGCTGACGCCAGGCATCGTAACAGTCTTCGGCCTGGAGTTCTGAGAATTCAGCAGAGGCGACACAGATCGACGCCGCAGGTTTCACACCAGCGACCAGAGGCAATACGACGAGGCGATGAGTTGAGTGTCCTCCGGATCTCTCAGGTATAGAATCAACATTAAATCAAATACTATACTAGCTGTGGTCATTAATGGTTAATAATGCTTAATGATGGTCAATGATGGTTAATGGAAAACCCTATTAAAATGGATGATTTTGAAGAACCCATATGTTACTGGTTGGTGGTTCGGAACATGTTTTATTTTTCCATGTATTGGGAATGTCATCAGCCCAACTGACGAACTCATATTTTTCAGAGGGGTAGGTATACCACCAACCAGACTAGCTGTGGATGCAGACGATCATAATAGAGATCATATGTTTGAAGTCAGCTCAGGGATGTGCAAGATGTGCCATGCTGTCATTGACCATCATTAACCATCATTAACCATCATTAACCATCATTAACCATCATTAACCATCATTAACCAACCAGATATCCATTAATAACCATGATTGACCATTATTACCCTCTGGTAAACTAACATAGCTATTGAAAATAGCCATTTATAGTTGATTTACCCATTAAAAATTGTGATTTTCCATAGTTCTGTTAGTTTACCAGAGGGTAAGCGTTATTAAAACTAACCACCAATCTTTTCACAGGCCTTTTCTTGGAAGAATCACTGCTGAGCCAGCCTGGCCGGTCGCAGACGTTGCGTTTCACTGGACGGACCAGTCCGTGGGGGTCCTGGGGCAATGGTCGCAGCCGAAGAGACGAATCTGCTGAAACCATGTGAAACCTGTGAACATCAGTAATACCCATATGCTCCATGGTGCTGGTATATTTACATATATTTACCTACATATCCTACATTTGGTATATATTTACCTACATGACTGGGTCATAAAAATGGGGTAAATGTTGGTGTGCATATTCCAGCACCATGGGTTGCATATGGGATATAGGTTGCTTTACGTTTCAGGGCTTATGTTCCAGCTTGATGATATAAATGATTTTATAAATTATTTTACTCCCAAGTGATTAAAGTCCATCAAGATCATGATAATAACTTGTCGATTTCTTCCCATTTCTTCGACGATTTCGCGGCCCAATTCGGCTTCAAAACAAACGATCTTCGCGGCCCAGCCCCATCAGCCCCGCATCATCCCTGGAGTGTTGAAAAAAAGGTCACAAAAAACGAACTGGAAAGATCCACCATGTTGTAACTGGGTAAATCAACTATTTCGAACTGGGCCATGGCTTCAAGTTCGCAAACTCTAACAAATGACCAGAGGGTAACTCAATGTAACTCATGTCCTTGTGGGTGAAATTGAGATTGCGAGCACCGATTTTTTGGGGCGCGCAGCAGCTGGCACCCCAAAAAAATGGACGGATGATTTGCTGGCACCATTTGCCACCATCCATATCATCCATGGAACCGGCACAGCATGGCCAATTCTTGTGCACAGCATGGCCAATTCTTGTGCGATGTTCTTGCGATAAGATCCGGTCCGGGGTCTTTTTACCGGGCCGGCCATGGGATTCCACTCCTAGCAACGAGATCAATGAGAGCCAGTTGTTTTGCCAGGCATTTGGCCATTCATCCGATTGATCATCTGGTTGGATCTGGTTGGTGGTTTGGAACATTTTCTATTTTTCCATAGGTTGTGAATAATCATCCCAACTGACTATAATATTTTTCAGAGGGGTTGGAACCACCAACCAGTTTTTTTTCGGGGGTGATTGACAGTTATGCAATGTTATGCACGTCTGCTTTTGGCTCACCGTGGGCTGAAGAAGTTTGATCTTTGTCAATCCTGCAAAGCCACAGATCAGCTCCGAAGAATTAATCCCCCTTATGACAAGCAACCCCTTGAGGCCCAAAAAATGGAAGATTCGGAACGAACAATTCAGGTTTTCTAAATAAATATAAATTGATTAACTGATTAAACAGTAAGAACATGAAAAGTTGAACCACCCAATGTCCTTGCTCACGCACCCCCAGTAGAAGTGTTGGACCGCTGCCAGTTGCTGTCTGCAGCTGCAGTTATGTTATCACCATTGGGATTAAAACAATCAAACCCTATGGTTTATCAAAAGTCAGAAGCTAGGGGCTAGAACCAACAGCTCAAAATGTTTAAATATTGAATGTGTCGATATTTAGATGTTTCATTCAACGATTTTCAATAGTATTTCTTATTATGTTCTACCAAAACCATTTGCTAACCAAGTGCACGCCATTCAACCAACGAGTCGAGATTCTTGGGCCGATGGTGCGTCTCGATGATGCAGCTTCACCACAGCCCAAAGGCATCGGATGAGTGGTCTCCAGGAGTCTATGAGTTGTCTTCAAAGTGACAATGGAATAAAAGAAAGTACACAACCCCCATTATTGACTGGTGAAAAATAGTTGATCACTGTAATTATCATTATACACATGATACTATATACATTAAATGATTCTTGTTAAGTATGGTTAGATAAATGTTAAATAATTATATATATATATATATTACTGTAACTATAACTTATAATTTATACAAACTATAATTTATAATGTATAACTTATACCTGCACCTTCCTAAGTGCAAAAAAAATGTCCCTACCTAAAAAGACAGAAATATCTGTGGTTTTTTTTTCCGGAAACAAAGTGTCCTGGCACATGAAAAATGCCTTTTTCAGGTAGGTCATGCCTCGGACATGATAGCTGTGAAAGGCCCTTTCCTGAGTGTTGCAAGAATAAGTTTGACAAACGTGAGGTGAGTAAATCCACAAAATCAAACACTAACATCAATTGTTGTTCAATCAAAAATGTGTCTGTGATCAGCATTTTTTTGGCATCTATTCTGTCGAACATCAACGATGTGGGGTGAAAGGCGCTACAGGCTCAAACCGAAACAATTTGGATGGGTTGAGGATGAATTGCGGCGACCACGTACGGTCGGGAAAAAAGGCCGTTTCGCGGCAAACAAACACCGTTGTTTGCTTTCGAAAAAACGACGCTGCAAAAGTGAGTGTTTTCTTTGATGGCATCGCGCTGTTCACACTCCGTCGCAGCCCTGATGAGTTTTGAATAGAACCTGACTGTATTGCACCCATTCAACGAATATCAACACAGAGTCCAAATCAAACAGTTGGATGAAGATGGATGAACTGCATCTCACCTCAGATTCCCACCATGAAGCTAGATAAACTATGTAGCCCTTTCACAAAACATCTTGCATTGGAGGAAACATTTGATTTGCGGAGTAACTTGAGTCTTGCCGAGTCTTGCCAGAATGTCCTTGTCAGAACTCGCCGTTTCTGCCTGGTGTATCATTATAATAAAAACAAAGAAGAGGTGCGAAACTGGAACACGTGAAACTCATGAGAAACAAACCACGCAGAAAATCAAAAGCGTCCGTTTTGTTCAAAAAGTGCTCCTTTTCTGAAAAAGCGTCCGTTTCCGCTGAACAGATAGAATTGTTGGCACTTTTTGGCACTTTTTGGCACCAGACTGGGTGATCCAACGATATCTGACCAACGACTGGGACATATCCTTTGTTTATTGGACACAACTCTACCTGAACTGTCGAGATCCTTAGTAAACAGTCGAATTCATTTATATGGGGGTGGCTCAAAACATATTGGACCTATATTTTATCCATTTTAGTGGGAGGAACATCCATAAATCCCAGCTATGTTGATGTTAGGGGTACAGGGTTCTGACCCATCCCCATATTAAGTATATTAGGATCTCCAAATCTCAAAAGTAGAATAGTAAATCCTCAGGATAGCCTTTGTATAAATCCTCTCCAAGTAGAACAGTAAATCCTTAGGATAGCCTTAATATGCCTTAAGTCATAAATCACTGATTGGTGGTTTCAAACATTTTTTATTTTTCCAGAATATATGGGATAATCCTTCCCATTGACTTTCATATTCAAGATGGTTAAAGCCACCAACCAGCCATGGATAATTTGGCATAGCCTTTCCTTCTTCGGGAGCTGGGGCTCCAGGTGCTGCGCTTGAGATACCGGACCTCACCGGTGAGGCATGGCTATGGCTGTTGCTTAATGGTGATAGTCAGATAATATGCTGATCTTATGGTCTCTGTATGGAAATGACTAGAACATGTTAGAACATGAGAACCCTTATAGATGGTGTAATAGCATCTGGTTGGTGGTTTGGAGCATGAATTTCATTTTCCCATATGTTAGGAATGTCATCATCCCAACTGACGAACTCCATGATTTTTCAGAGGGGCAGGTAACTAGGTATACCACCAACCAGAGATGGTGTAATAGCATGTAATTAATCATGATAGAACCCTTATAGATGGTGTAATAGGGTGCTATCTAAACCCTTATAGATGGCTATTATAGATTGAAGTAATAGCTCTTTTTCTGACTTCTGTCCGGCATTTGTGTTTGATTTTGTGTTTGATTTCAACCCCGGATTGTTCAGCAGATCCGTGGGATTTTCCACGCTGAGTTGGATGCCTTGTCTGAAAAGATCCAGCAGCTCGCAGAGAAGGCGCCCTGTTTTTTTTTTTTTTCCGGTCAGGTGCCTGTCATTGAGTTCACCCTGAAAACAGCTGGTTTTTTAGCATGGAAATGTGAGTTTTGTTCACCCAAAAAACTGGATTTCAGGCTGACAATGATGAACTCCGATGAAATCCGTGGATTTGGAATTGGCGATGAATTTCACGCGACGCTGAAAATGGTGGAATCGGTTTTATCGGTATATCGAAACTGCCCGGTGTTAGTTTTTGACATGATTGTCTTCATTTGTTTTCCCTCCTTTCGGGAAGATGATATCTATGTCATGCCCTGACTGGCGTTGGGGTCCATGGGATGTATCTCAAAACGACGTGGAGATTTGGCACAATGGTTGGTTCGGTTCAATGAATTTTGTTGCAATCGGATGAGCCGGAGAAAAAAATACGTGTCAAAAGGCAGTGACGGTCGGTGGTGCCCCTTCATTGGTTGGTCGAGTTGGTTTGGTGAAGGCTGATCTAACTTGGTTTTGTGGTACATATAGCTATATAGTCCTACCCTCTTGCTAAACAAACATAGCTATTGAAAATGGCCATTTATAGTGGATTTACCCATTAAAAATGGTGATTTTCCATAGTTATGTTAGTTTACCAGAGGGTAAATGAGGTTAATGAACCAACAAACAGAATTTTGGGGCAGCACATGATTTTCCTCAGACACAGATCCGGGATGTGACGGCCCGGGCCAACCTTGAGTGGGGATACAAGCCAGCCAATTATTCACAAAATGCAGAGAATCCAAGATTGGCCATGCTTATATGGTTGGTGGTTTCAACCATGAATTTTATTTTCCATCATATATTGGGAATCATGGTCCCAACTGACTTTCACATTTTTCAGAGGGGTGGCTCAACCACCAACCAGTTATGCATGTTCATGGAATCCTTATTTGCCGTCCAAAAAATTCTGTTGAAGATGACTCCGTTGACGGTCGTGTTTTTTTTTCAGGATACGTGGCTCAAGCAGGAATCAGTCAGATCATATCCAGAAAAACACCAGTGATTGATTACACCCTCTGGTAAACTGTCGCATAACTATGGAAAATCACCATTTTCAATGGGTAAATATGGTACATCCACTATTTCTATGGCCATTTTCAATAGCTATTTTGACATAACCAGAGGGTATATCCATATCTATTGCTTGATGTCCCGGCTCCCATAGATTCCACATATTTCTACACCATCCCCAAAAAGGATAGGACTATCCTGTGTCCTGGGGGAGGCATTTTTCCAACTAAACACCAGCAGTCCACCGCTTACAATTCTTACTTATGCAATCTTATGCATATATAACTATATAACATGTAATATATATAATATATATATATATATACATACATATATACATATATCTGTACATATGTACATATATGTAGAGAGTGGGGGGAGAGAGAGAGAGAGAGAGAGAGACATACATGTCTATTGCTGATATATGTCCGTATTATCTTTGTTCTCTCTGTTAAGTTGCTAAGTCGTTAGCTGCAGGGCCCAACATGTGTTTTGACTCAGTGCCCCAGGGTCTAGGATGCAACAAGTGTTTTGAAACTTGCCGACTAGGACTAAAACACATGTTTGGGAAATCCTTGGAAATCCAGTAAATCCAGCGGGTGTCAATCTAGACGTGCCCTTTTTTCCTAC
>Ga0126342_10013108_pt1 | contig 14728 bp, 13 predicted proteins | sample Cyp1metagenome_FD_92528 | JGI IMG/M metagenome (GOLD analysis project Ga0126342, IMG submission 92528) | Coral microbial communities from Lord Howe Island, Old Settlement Bay, Australia - Cyphastrea 1 metagenome | ecosystem: Host-associated > Invertebrates > Cnidaria > Coral ... | reverse complement strand
GATTAATCCAGATTAATCCAGATTAATCCAGATTAACCCAGATTAATCCAGAATTAATCCAGATTAATCCAGATTAATCCAGATTAATCCAGATTAATCCAGATTAATCCAGATTAATCCAGAATAATCCAGAATAATCCAGATTAATCCAGAATTAATCCAGATTAATCCAGATTAATCCAGATTAATCCAGATTAATCCAGAATTGATCCAGATTAATCCAGATACGATATCCCCTATGGTATTTCTTCGCCGATGGCCACGATGGCCACGAGTTCGCCACGAGATGCCGTCGTCACCAGTTGGTGGTGGTTCCGCTCATCCTTGGACCCAGATGACGTATCATACGTTTTGTTTTGTTTTGTTTGTTTTTGGGGCTTGTATTCGTATGATATTCATTGATATTCATTCATATGTTTTTTGTTTTGGCTTGTATTTGTATATGATATTCACTGATATTCCTATCTATATATATATATATCGCAACGCCTGGTCTTTGCCCCAGAGTTGCAGCGTAGAGGGTTCCCATTCACATTCAATTGGGAAGATCAACAAAGGTATTAGGGAAAATTTACTCCCGTCGTCGTTGCGGTTCGGGGCAAAGCCCAGGCATTTGGCGTATACATATATATATATATATACATATTTATCCTATACGGCCACGACTGCCACATGATTACATGTTTTGATGTTCCAATGATACTTCGTTCCGCCAACGCCAATGAGTTCCCTATCTTGTGTTTTGGCGCTTATCGTGGTTGTATCCGGGGTTTTCTGGTTGTCCGCCAATTTTGGCTGACATAAGTGTTGTAGGTCGAATCCTGACATTCATCCCAAACCCAAAGTGGTCAAAATCACTGGCTTTCCTGTATATTTCCCCAAACAGTGTGGCCACACTGAGGGGTTCTTACGGTAAATGTTAAGGCCCGGTGTTCAATCGAGGTGGTATCCGGGGCATCCGGCATTTTCCCTGTAAATCTCCGCACAAAATGGCTCTTGTGAAATGTCCGTATGCATTTCGACCGCGCAGGCTCGCACAATGTGTGCTTCCCAGTCTTGGGATCGGTCTTCCTCCTCAACATCCTTCTCAACATTATCATCTTCCTCCTCAACATCAACATCATCACCTTCCTCCTCAACATCATCATCATCATCATCATCATCATCCTCACCATCATCACCATCATAATCATCATTATTATCATCACCATCACCTTCACCATCAACATTGATTAACAATGATTAACATCACCATCAACATTCTACTACATTATCATTTTACTCCCCCCCCACTCTGTTTGGGGTCTCTTGCCGGGACATTTTTTAAAAGAAAAGACGTCGCAATATGCAAATTCAACCTATGTATCTTGATCATGTGTTGCTTCTTGGAACATCTGTTATGAAATTCAGTATTGTCCATTACTAGGTGTTTTTTCCACCAGATGAACCCAACCCCAAGCTTCGCCGAGGCGAAGCTTGCTGACGTAGGCCGGAGAATTTCCGAGAGCGATGCCCCTTGGCGTTTTCTTCAGTGACCAAATCAGAGACCCTTCCCGAGAATGGCATAAAATTTGGTGCATGAGTGTTCACAAGATTTTGCCTCCACACATATGTATGTATACATATATTTATATACACATAATATGTTTCTAGGAGAACTGGATTGAATGGTGTGTTGCTGAAATCTTTGCGTTTGTGCGTTAAATAAACCAGATCCATTTGCTGTTCGCTTTCTGCGGTTAAGGGTTATTCTGCGCACCCATATGCAGAATTGTTCGCAACTGGAAATGACAAGTCCATGATTGTGTAGTTCTCAGACCCATATCCACATTAGTTGGTTACATCATCAATTTTGCCGGTTGGATCTTGTTTTTTTTTCATGTTTTTTTGTCAGTTGCTGAATGCGTTTTTTTTGAATTGGTTTAGGTTGTCAATCAGTGGATAGCGAAGGCTAAGGAGGTGCACCCCACAATGGCCGGTTAGCCTCTGGTACACGTAGCCATCAAAGATCACCATCTTTAATAGGTAAATTCCTATTAATTTCTATTCAACACCCAAACTAAATGAATTAACACCTGCAGTAGTTTTTTTAAATATGGATTAGATCCACCATTGTCTGGTTAGATTGAATTGTTGTTGCTGTTTCACTTCAATTGTTTACTTGGGGGCTGTGTAGCCTCGAACTTTCGCAGATTTCTTTGCAGTTCTTGCTGGCTCGACTAAAGTGACTAAGGTCAAAGCTTCCATCGAGCGAGCGCAGCGGGACTATGCCAGTGTTCGCAGGGGCCTTCAGATTGGTTTTTATGTGGCCTGGTCTTTGTGTAGTTTTGTTACAATTATAATGTACCGATTACAGTGATAAATGCTTAAAAAAACACAGTTTGAATCCATCTTCAGATACGATACCATATCCAAACATCAGTAGCGTGTTTTTTTTCCTCTCCTGGATGCAGGAAAACAGATCAAGTGGGAACTCCACAAAGCAGATTATGCCCCAGGCCTAGGCTCCCATGCAGACGGCATAGGTTGCGTAGGCATTGGCGTAGGCTCGTTTTAGCCTACACCGCGTAGGCTTTGCGTAGACACTCGTTGGCAGCAGTTGGATTTGTTATTTTGCATTGGTTAGTTGTGATGCTTGTGGTTCCAAAACCTCATGCTACAATCGAAAACGAAAAGCAGCACTGGCCGCGTAGGCAAAGTCTACACCGCGTAGGCTCGCGTAGGAAACCCTTAAAACACATACCCTGCGTAGGCTACCTCATGCAGGCTTGACGTAGACGGTTTCGTAGGATTATATATATATATATATATCAGTGGTCATCGAAAGACAAGGATTAAAAACACTACTCATATGAATTGTTGGTGTGGTTTATCCCCATGTGATATTCCCATCTCATATAGTTGAATAAAACATAACGATAAGGGGAATCATGCCCTAGAAAATCCTAGAACCCCTTATTTCAGGTCAGTAAGCTATTAAGATTTGTCCGGTTATCATAGATAAACAATGGTGATTTGATGGGTGAATTTTGTGTTGTCCGACCCATGGTCAATCATGGTAAGGATAGGACAATGACAATAAGAAAACGTATTGAAAACAATAGGTATATGTTCGGCAAACTATGTTTGCAAATTGCTGATGATAATTGGTAGTTTGGACCTTTGGGGGGGCCCTATATGAAGATTCTGCCATGATAATGATGATTGTTCATGAGGATTTACCCAACCAACGTGGGGCTACGTATAAAGCCAGCACTAAACCAGGAATACAGCAGGGCTGTTATGGAAATATACAACCAACAATATCATATTGGGTGTGTTCCAAAATCAGCTTTGTGGCCATGTGATGTTCAAAGCCATGATATTTGGAGCTCCTCTCTATTATGTTTCACAAAGCCACATTGAGGTATGAGGGGCTAGTGACCCATGATGTGTCCAACGCTAGGAACAGTTTTCGCTTTGCCCCCAGGAAAAGAGATTGAACAAAACTTCTCCAAGACGTTTGAGAAGGCACTGGGGGAACTTGGTGTGGCACAACTGGTTCATGGAAGCTGCCCTAGTTGGATGGCATTTGAGGGGATGGTACGTTTCATGTTGTTGCTTTCAATTTCACTGCGTTTATCAATTGAAACCAAGATGCAACAACTAATAATTTAATAGAATTTATTGACATGCATCATGCACGACATTATTTTTGTTGCCAGAAATCAAATTTAATGCATTTTACAGTATATAATGTTTGCACTCTCCCTGAACATTTGAAAAAGCAACCTCCCACTCGGCTGGGCCGTAAAGGTGCAAGACGGAGCCAAAAGAAAATGACATCTCCGGCTGAACATTGCTCAGGTGAATTGAAATTCGTGGGAGAACCTCATCAAAATTCCTAAAATCATCTAAAATCTCCTAGTCCTATTGATGCTGGAAAATCATTTTCCTTTATAAGAACGGTTGTACATTAATGGCTGTAGCCTTTTTTTTTGGACCACGCCTAAGCATGAAAATCATCGGGTTTTGGGGATGGTATACACCGTCCAAATGAAATACCCTCTGGTAAACTAACATAACTATTGAAAATGGCCATTTATAGTTGATTTACCCACTAAAAATGGTGATTTTCAATAGCTATGTTAAATTACCAGAGGGTATTATTTGGTGATACCGTATTATTGTGAATTAATATATGGTGATATGGTATTTACCATAATGAAACTGGGTTTACCATATTATTGGGTGATATTATTGGGAAACGTTTTTATTTATGTTCTTTACAAATTTAGGCAGAAGTTTCTCAAGGGTATTGGCTTGGAACCTTGTGTCTTGGTGAGTCCCCATCGTCGGAAACCCAGCCGTGGTGGTCCAAAATGCTAGGGACCTCGCAACATGTTCCATGTCATGCATACCAAACCAGCGGAACAACATGTGTTCAGACACAAAAAACATGCTCATCTGAATGTCTGAAGGTTTGCTTCCACAAGAAAAATGTCGAACAGGTCACGGTATCATGGTGCGTTTCTGGTGTGAACCTGAACCAAGCCTCCATCAGTTCATCGTGGCACCATGGGCTCGCCGGAGAAAGAGAGTCACTGCCAGCGCCCGGGCTAACGGCTAACCGTTAAGGCCACGCTTAGGCGTCCATGGTCAAAACATGGCCTTGCCATATTGGGGGATGGTCATCAAGAATTGGATGGATGACCATCAGCCATACACCATCTTTTTGATCATGGAATCATGGCGCACATATGTTTATTGCATGATCTAATCAAATAAGCATAAGACATCATAAGATGACACGGTGACACGTGCATTTGTGTTTGTAAATGTCGGCCATATACCAAGTGGGAGCATGGAGATCTACACAGTGGGTCAGTGCTTCGACTGCCAGGAGATGGCTACAGATCCAACTCGTTGAGATATTGAGGGCCCAGTAGATTTGAACGGGTCCTTTGATTGATGTTGATTGATACTGATATTTATATACAACAATGTACCAACCAACCAATGGGAAAAGGACATCTATGTTTATATAGTTCTGTTTCACTCTTTTTGTTTATTTTGTTTTACAACTTTAGTCTGAAAGTTGCTTGAAAGAACATTGAGGACTCAAGTAGCCCACTAGTCTTGTAAATATCATTAAATATCAAGATCTCAAGGGACTTCACCTTTCAACATTCAAAAGTGATGCTTTCTACCAGAATTCCGGGGGCAGAGAGGTGACTGATGGTGACTGCAGGTGGCCTTCAAGGATCTATTCCTTGGCTTTAAGGCTGTCAAGAATCGTTGATTTCCATGTTTTTTTCTGCTCAAAAGGTGCTTGATCCTAAAAACGATGGGGGTGAACCCATCCAAAAACTGAAAAGATCGTGTGGGTTCCAATTGCAGTTAGTGTATGCTGTAGGGAGACCTTGTGTTGTGAGCAGAAACTCTCAGGTACTTCGTGCTCTCCCCAGAAGTGGAACATCGTGAGGTCCGCAAGGTGGATGAGAATACGGATCTCAATGTGGCCAGGACAAGCGCTTAGCTCAACTATTCAGCCCTTTATTTTTTAGGGATGCTTCAGAATTTCATGGTCCAATCCTTTGAACATCTCCATAGATCCCTTGTATTTCTCTCATCTTTCCATAGTTTCCATAGTTTCCATGGCACTCCAACTCCACCCTGCGAGGACGGTGGTGAAGATCTCCAAGGTGAAGACCAAGGCGCCTCTCTCGGCGAAGAAACCGGTGGTGACCACCGTGCGGCCCAGCACGCCCACGCGGGGCCGCCCCAACCTGCGGCCTTCGGCCGAGGCGAAGACGCCGGGACCCTTGACGGTGCCTCGGCTCAATGGGGGGCTCGTTTTGGGCACAGGGACGGTGTTTTTATAGCTGGAAGCATCAACAAAATTTTCATAAAACATGTGTAGAATATGTGAAAAACTGAGGTTTTCCCATATCATCCCAGATTTTTTGGGAGAAAAAACATGACAGAGAGAGATACTCATATTTAACTCTACTATCACGTCTCAAATTGACGTCCATCCCCCTAATATTAAATATCCCCTCTGGCTGAACCCCAAACAAATTATATAACAGAGCCGTTATTTCACTAGCGGGGTCCGGATATTTACGGTATACTGCAAGAGAATGGGCTCAACCATTTATCATCCAATCATCCATTTATCTATCAACATTTACACCAAATTCAACACTTTACAATCCAATGTAAGCAATTGTTTGTAGTGTGAAGCCATGTTAGGTTTACTTGTTGGCGCATCCAAGCTAGATCAAGTTAGTAATGGTCAACCATACCAGCGGCCTCCAAAGTCATGTTTTTTTGCATGGCATCTTTTTTACGCGCCTAGATTGAGGTTTAAGTCCCTTCCCAAAATTGAGGTACGTTTCTTCAAAATCTGCTTGAGGAAGGACCACCATTTGGTCACGTTTGTTGAATTTGAGCTCGTTTGCAGTGTTTTGTGCCGATTTGCGCTCGTTACATCACGTTTCCAGCAGGGATGTGTGCAGAAAACAAACACATACTCGAATCAACAATTTGTGCTCGGCACGTTTTTTAAACATTACGAGAAGTGCGTTTAGATGACGCAACTTCGATTTCGAACAGGGACTGGGACACAAATTTACATCACGTTGGAGGTTTCTGTGAACCGCTATCTGGGATGCACCCGCAACTTCGAAGTCAACTGCGCAAAATGCTTGGCTTATAATTAACCCCTAATAAGAACCCCAGTTGTACATACGTAGTTATAAGTTATAAGGGTACATAACCCCTCCATAACCTTTATGATCCATTGATCAACCAATTAGCTCAGTCCATGGCCCAACGAAGCGCCCCTGTTCATCGCGCCAAGGCGCGTTCACCTGTTACGCCCAAGACGGAGCCGCCCATGCGCGCGCCGCTGACGGCGCGCACGCCCACGGCATCACGCACGCCCAAAGTGCAGTCGCCACGGGAGAAGTGAGCCTCGGCCTTGTAGGAAACGGTGATAGAAAAATGTTACCCTCTGGTAAACTAATATAACTATGGAAAATCACCATGTTTAATGGGAAAATCAACTATAAATGGGCCATTTTCAATAGCTATGTTAGTTTGCCAGAGGGTATTTCTTGGGATTCTAGTGGTGGTTTAATGGGATAGTTCATGGAAGTAGACTATACTTTTTGATGATTATGGGTCAACATTAAAGACCTGAGGGACCACAGATTTAAGTCAATGTTTAGTATTAACCATGAAACTATTGGAGTACCCAAGTTTGAATATTAGAATCGAAAATTCCATCCACCTCCCCTACTAAACCATGGTTTCTGGTGGCTTTCTATAGGAATGGATAGGCTGAATCCCCCAATAGGATCGAATAGGTAGAAAAGCAAAGTATATATCACTCGTTTTGGGTTAAGCGCTGAACTAAAACCCCCATGTGGGGGACATGCTTGAAAAATGTTAGGACACTCTACAGGACATGTTGGGTCCTACTAACATGTTTGTTCCATTTATGTGTTTCCATAAATCTTAATCAATTTAATTGTGCATACTGAAAATGTTCAAAGGAGCCAACGATTTTTTCATCCCAGGTTTGTGGTTGAACGTTCTGTCTATGTGTTACAACCACTGCCTAGATCAAGATCTATTTTTGACTATCCAAGATTGGCCATCCGAAATGGTTGGTGAAAGGGTAATAAACAATTTCTGGTTGGTGGTTTGGAACAATAATCCCATTTGACTAATATTTTTCAGATGGGTTGAAACCACCAACCAGAATTGATCAATTTTATGTTTTTGTTTTTATCCCCAAACCCTAGGGGTTCAAACTCTCAACAGAAGGCGTTCATTGTTTTCAGTTGCACAATCGATAGGATTCTAAATCGGCAGTGATCAATTTCATGGCATGTTGCAGATGTTGGTGTAAACTCCTCAACAGACGCAGTGCGCCCGGCGCCCCTTTGTATGTTTGTGAGACTGCGCTGGTATATAAACCCTGTGGTAATCAAATGTGGCAATGGGGAATCCGTGGAAATCCCGGACGGAGGTTTCAATGGGAAAATCAACTCTAAATGGAGTGAAATTCCATCGCCATGGATTGAATACTGCAGGGTAAACCAATTCCTCTATTTCCAGCTGCCCACATTGGGGTTTACACAATATGACAGATGTTCATGCCTTCGTTCTGTCTTTTCTGCACGCTGTTCATTCGTTGGGATATCGCAGTGCGGCCTACTTGTAGTACTGTAACAGTACCTATTTGAAAATCACACAATATGTTTCCACGAGCTCTTATGAAGGAAACCCCTGCATTTGATGCTTAAAAAAGGCTTCTTTGCACATGTTTCCCAGTATGTCACTTCAATTTTTGGATCTTAAACCTATCCAATCATCCAATTTGACTCACAAGTGTTCCTTGAAAGTAATCTCAAAAATGATGCTAAAAAATTAAGGTTTCAACTGACCTACTGCCCGGTCGAAGGTTTGGAAGAAGATGATCTCACAGTTTCTCAGCAAAAACGGGTGGACGTCCGGGAAGAAAATGAGGGTACGACTCATGGGGAACTTGGAATTTTCACCATTGGAAATTGGGGATTTCGCCAGCATTCGCCAGCTGGTTGGTGGTTTGGAACCATGGAATTTTATGACTTTCCATATGTTGGGAATAGTAATCCCAACTGACGAACTCATATTTTTCAGAGGGGTTGGTTGAAACCACCAACCAGCCAGCATTTATCCGTTGTGCTTTTTTTTCTCTAGCCAAGAGTAAACGCCTGCGGGGGTTTAACCAACAAAGAGGCGCACTTGTTCTACAAGAAAATGCGGTGTTCCGATGATTCCGGCAGGAAAAAAAAAACACATGGCGATTTAACCAACGTCAGCAATGAAAGTACCCTCTGGTTATTTTGACATAGCCATGGAAAATGGCCCACTTATATATGGTTTACCTATTAAAAATGGTGATTTTCCATGGCCATGTTAAATAACCAGATGGTAATTATTGTAGAACCAAACGTCATGGGTGACAAAACCACCAATTATGCTGTTGGTTTGCAAACCTCCCACTTGAATCTATTCTCGGAACATTGCAAACATTCATGTGGGATGACGATACCTCCAATTGAAAGTTCGTAGCCGCGAACCAGTCTTTAAGGAAATATTTGATGCAGTTTCTCAAACACCTCCATTTCATTTCATTTCCCCATCACATAGGTCACATAGATGTGTTTATCCCCTCAACTGCCCATGATTTCAATGGGAAGAAAATTGGGGAGAGCCTTTACATCATTATGACGTTTAGCCTTCACCTCGGCCTGACGTTTAGTACAATGTGGCCCCCCCAGTTATAAGTTGGTTTAGATTCGCCCCAATAACTAGTTCGTTATTTGCGTACCATAAACCATAGTGAAATTGGAGTTATGTGCACCAACTTAGCTATCGAACGGGGGCCTCACTAATTGTAGGTACCTCAGAGAGCTCCAATTGCTGAGGCCTCGGTGTGTTCGGGACACTTCAGCATCTACTCGGAGGCCTCAGGGCATTCGAGGCTCACGCAGCTCTCGCGGAAGAGCTTTTCCAAACGCATCTTGAGTTCCAAGGAGCTGAAGTGGGAAACAACAATGCCAGCAGAATGGTTTATCATGGTTTATCTGATTTATATTGATTTATGGGGTGTCTGATTTATGGGATATTGTATAATGATTATGGGATGATAATATGAGAACAAGATCTGTTTTATCATGTTTTATCTGATTTTATGGGATTTTGTTTGTTTGTTTTTTTTAAGCATATGTTTATATAACCAAGAAAATCCGGTATACTTAATGGATGATTACAGTCTATGGATCTGGATAGATTGTGCTGCAAGCTCACCTCGCGACGTGACCCACTTAAATGGCCAAACTGTGTCGCTGGGAATCACAGCAGTTGTAAATTGGTGTACCCTCTGGTTATGACTAACATAGCCATGGGAAATGGCCCATAGAAATAGATGGTTTATCTATTAATAGCATGGTGATTTTCCATGGCTATGTTAAATAACCACTATTGGGGGTTAAGCCTTTTTCAACATGGCTTTCAAAACTGGGCTTCATAATCTCATCATTTTCATTTTCCCGGGGCTCTGAGTTGGATGTGGGAGAGGACCCCCCCACGATGGTTCGACTGCGCCAGGAGATTGAGGAGATTCAGGTCATGGAGAAGCGCCGGGAGCTGCAACTTGCCGAGAGCTGCCTATTTTTAAGGGTCGCCAGACCTTTCAACTCAACCTTCAAATCATAAAGCTCATAATCTCAATCTGCAAGAGATGGTAAAATTATGGAAAAACGTGGTTATCCAAATTGGTGCTTCGCTTTTAAGATCAGATCCGTGCCGTGCCAAATGGTTTTGTTCGTTGGTTTCTAGCATGTTTTAACCACCATTAACTAGTGAGATATATCCACAATAAACCCTACAGTTTTTGGAGGTATGTTTGCCAAGTTAGCTATCGTGCCAGGGGGCCAAAATCCTTTTCACTTGTTCTGTAGCAACAACTATAGATGATCTACCATGAACCCTATTCATATCAACTACAAACAAACGTAGCTACAGCAAGCCACAAAAACATCGAACAGTTGGAAGCCTGGAAATTCTGGAGAAAACATCATCTATATCATCCTGGCCTAGGAAAACGGTTCTATACTTTTTGGCTCACTATATCATAAGTCAAACAACCATTTCCATGTTGTTCCATGTTTGCTGGTGAAATCCTATTCTTTAATGCCTAAATCCCAATGTTTAATAGTTAATTCACATTTTTTCATGGTGAAATCCCCATTTACAAATGGTTATAGAATTCCATATGAATCCCCAAGGTTTCCAGCTCTTCATTGCCCATGTCCTTCCGCGCTTAAAACAGCGTTCAACGGCACGGCCGTTGAGGACTGCCATGATGCGTCGCAACCAGCTGAACTGTCGCAAGGCGCTGCATGGCACTGATCTCAGCAGCGCGGGGCGCAAGCAGAGCAACGCCAAGTTGACCGAACCCAAGGAGTTGCCTGGCACCCGGTGAAGGCGAAAAAACCAGCAGAAATCTGGGGGGATTGAACCACTAAAAATGGTAGCTTTTACTATAAGAATCAGCTGGGGTTAATGATAACAGTAGTAATAATGATAGTATTGTTTGATATGTGTATCAAGACGATCTGAGGAAAAGATTTAAGGAACAATATATCAAGATACCAAGATGAGTAGATTTTCTAAATTTCCATTGGTTGGTTGATTAATAGGCAGAGGCTTCCCCACATTCAACAACCAATATATAATGTAGTGAATGATAACAGATAGTATACCAAAGCGGCCCCTCATCTTTCCTAAATTGGTTTTTTACGCATCAGAATATGGATTTAAGCACTTAAAAATGACCAATAAAATTGGGATTAAACCTAGAAAAACGGGATTTGATTATGTGACGGGAATTTAGAAGAGGACACACATTGATTTAACCATCAACAGAGGGGAATTTGAGAAAAGACACATGCGCAAGGAAGAACAATTCGGATTCAATCAAGACACATAGGGTATCTTAGATGATCTTAGCAGCTTGCTTATGTAAGCTATGAGTGTTTTTCAAAGAGGTGAAGCGGGACGTTTGTGTGGTTTCAGCCAGTGGAATTTCAGCGACCCATTGGGATCCAAGGTGGTTGATCCGAGGTTGATCCATGTGTTGATCCGCTATCAAAGTACCAAAATCGACAGGAAAGCATGAGTTTTTGTCACCAATTCTAGAGGTTTCCTGTAGGTCTTCCCTTAAACTTAATCTAATCTGTTGAACCTATCTATGTATATATATATAAATTATTCTATATATATATCATCATCATCAAGAAACTTTATTCTTTGTTTGTTCTGTGATTCTCCAGATGGATATAATGCCATTTGCAGCGCCACTATGTGTACCTGTGTGCATTTATTTTTATCATATGTTGGCACATTCAAATTCACAAACAAGATGCGACTAGAAAACAAAAAGGGTAACATGCCCAAGTTGTTGTTAAAAGATATTCTCATGTTTGATTTGGTCCATTGGTAAGGCGTACCCTGACTTTCTGGCGGAATTTCCAAAGAATCGGACAAGAGAAAAACACGGAAAGGCGAGCTTCCAGACACCGGAATCTGGTGATTAGTGATTACTCTAGTCTAGCCTTCAGGGGTGCATTGAAATGATTCTTCCAGCAAACAATGACATACATCGCTATTCAACAACTATGGCCAATAGTTCACAGATATGGCAACATATATGAAAGAACTTGATATTACCGTAGCTATTGAAATCGTATTTGTTAACTATGGCCACAACAAGAAACCTTCCATGCATCATACAGGGTGGTGCTCTCCAGTTAGGTTTGTTGGTTTAGTTCACCCCATCTAGCTACTTTGATACATGACCAAAAGCTTCCGGATTCCTAGTGATGTTAACCAACTTAGCTATCATAAATCAAGCAAACACAGTACATTTCCATATTTTACTTGGTGAAACTGCAATTTCCGCCTACTTTTCTGCGTTTTTGATCCCAACGTGTCCGTGGTTCACCACCTTGCGACCGAAATCGGCGCCTGGCGCGAAAAGGTTTCACTTTTCTTGCCCACCAACTCCCCGATCTCCATCACCGATGTCGGAGAGCTTTGGGTTTTCGAGAGCCGATGCGGGTGTGTCTGAAAATAGGAGGATTCACCGGCCCATGTTTTTGCATTTTTAGGAGGGAAAATGAGGGAAGACATGTGAAATTGTTTGAAGCATATCCACCAAAAGTCAAAAATGTGTGTGCAATTTTGGAATATATGACATATTGATTTTGATAGGGAAAAAGCGACGTACACTATCCCACCAACATTGAAATGTAGGGAAAAAATGAGGAACAGCCAGAAACATTGGCTGCGGCGGCGGTCCTAAGGAGATTGGATGATGAAGTTGGAACCAAAGCAGACTTTCCTCGTTTGTTGCCCCTTGGATTCATCGAACGCCTCCAGCAACCCCTGCGATGCCATGGGGAGGAACAAACATATTAGAAAACAAACAAATCTAGACCCACACAACTCGGAAAACCTCACTATAACTAGTATTAACTAGTAATTTTGGAAGACAAGAACGGAGACTAATTAAGGGAAGAGCCATCCCGGCATTAATTGTTTAGATGGGCATTGCTGTGTTGCAATGTACCGAGTTATACTAAGCTACCAAGCTACCCATCAGATTTGGATGAACCGTCCACTTCACGATCCATTTTCCAACTGATTGAAAACAGTGGTCATCCATGGCTTGGATGAATTGGGGCTACCTCCAAAACTTAGGAAACCTTCATGAAACACCAATAAATCCCATGAGGTCCCATTAAATTTCATTAAATCACCATTTTTGTTGGTTAAATCCCATAAAATCAGCTTGACTTCCGCATATTCTTTGTGGATGGCAGCCGGGTCGACAGGCGTTCAGCTTCGACCTGTTCGTTGGAGACGTGGAAACCTCAACTCACCGTGCCTCGTGGTCCTCAGTTGCAGGTGGTGAGACGTTTGAGCGCTCCAAGGTGGCCTGGATCTACCGGATGGGATGGGGATATTAATGGGGATGATGCTGTGCTGTGACATGGATTAAAAAAAAAATATATATTAAATCATCACAGTACAGCATCATCCTATAGAATATATTACAAAATAATTATGAATCATGGATAAATCATGGATGTGTCATGATGTATATAGTATAGAAAAGACATATTACATGAATTATATCGATAAAACGCATATTATGTAATAGACATATATAGAACTAGTGATAATAATCATCATTCATCATGTTCATCATCATTTTCATATATCTTCATCATAGCAACAATTAATCATCATCACAAGGATCTGGGACCATCATCCATGACTCTTATCCATGATCATCATCACCCTAATATCACAAAAACTTGTGATCCAATTTTCCGCCTAAAAAACTTATATGCTGGTTGCGTAGCATGCCATAGGATGTTGTTTGCATCAGTTGCTGTATATGCAGAATTGCGAATGAAATATTGGCGCGTATGAGCTTGCATTACGCTCAGCGGAAATTAATGGCAAAGATCCGTTCAACTAGGTTTCTAGCTGCCATCCTCCCACCACCAGCCAGAAGATCCAACGCTTTCAAACAGGAACATCCCAAATATAATCATGTCATCAAACATGCATTCTTTCATTTATTTGTTCACCTATCGTTCAACATCTCATAAGTTTCAAAGCTACCAGTCCCTCATCATCTTCAGGGTTTCAGGGTTTCAGGTTGGTTACGTCCATCCACAATCAAGTCCGATTTGTTTGTCCAACTTTGATCTTGAAGTGCAATTTGTCCTGTTCCGTTCCTGTTCCCTGTACTTTGGACATCATTGGACCAAAAAAGGAATCTAAGTTTGAAAAAAACAACATCTAAAATCGGAATATTATTAACCAATAATAATTCAATATAATTCACCCATGATTAAAAACAACTCAGTATTAATTCCCCACATCACTGTGTGGGGTTCTTGTTTTTCGCTTGGATCCCGCCGGGGCTCCGCTCCTTCGCCTCCGCCCCCTCCTCCTCCGCCGCCTCCTCCTCACTCACACTCATCACTCATCACTCATTCCCTATCTCCACTCACTCCGCTCACTCACTCCGCTCACTCACTCCGCTCACTCACTCCGCTCACTCACTCCGCTCACTCACTCCGCTCACTCACTCCGCTCACTCACTCCGCTC
>Ga0126342_10013107_pt1 | contig 14730 bp, 12 predicted proteins | sample Cyp1metagenome_FD_92528 | JGI IMG/M metagenome (GOLD analysis project Ga0126342, IMG submission 92528) | Coral microbial communities from Lord Howe Island, Old Settlement Bay, Australia - Cyphastrea 1 metagenome | ecosystem: Host-associated > Invertebrates > Cnidaria > Coral ... | reverse complement strand
TGACCAAGGGTCCAAACCCAGAACTCGGCAAAGATGATGAAAACACGGTGACAAATGGCTGCAGTTCTTGCGGACGGGGCAGCGCACAGGAAAAAAATAAAAAATGTGCGAAATGGCAACCTAATAATCTACATCGGATAACCCAGTAATTATTGTGGCTCGGAAAGTATAAACCCGAAATTGCCGCTAGTACTATGTTGAGAAAGCGCTAAGAATTTGAGGGGCCCTCACCTTGTGCACCCCCAAGGCCATGATAATTGAAATTGAGAATTTGAGGGACCCTGGACTGGGAAATTTCGGATTCTTTTCCACCGCTCAGGCTGTATCTATATAACCGAAAATACCGAAGGAAGTTTAGAAGTCAAACTTCCGACAATATGGATAATATGGGCAGATGAAAAAGCAGAGGTGGGAAGAGTCAGAGAAGAGAAGAGAAGAAGAAAGAAGATCAGAGAAGAGAAAGAGTCAGAAGACATAAGATGTAGGTGCGCGGAAAGGTAGCAAAGTCGCGAAACGCTGTGGTTTTCCGGTGATTTGTGGCTCCGGAGGGTCGAAAAGTAGGCTCGCTAAAGCGGCAGGTAAGGAGCCATCTGGGGAGATGAGAGATGAAAAAGTGCACGCCGTTGTGGCGCGAATCACATTTCGAAGTCAACAGGTGCAAAGCACAACAGGTTCGGAGCACTTTTCGAAGTTGAGACGTTGACAAAGTGCACGCCGTTGTGGCGCGAAGCACGTTTCGAAGTCAACATGTACAAAGCATATCAAAACACCTCAGTTTTGGACCACTTTTGGAAGTTGAGATGTCGAAAAAGTGGACACCGCTGTGGCGCGAAGCACATTTCGAAGTCAACATGTAGAAAGCACACCATTCCCGGACCACTTTTCGAAGTTGAGATGTCGAAAAAGTGTACGCCATTGTGGCGCGAAGCACATTTCCAAGTCAAAATGTTAAAAATATCACATGTTCTGACCACTTTTGGGCGTTAAGGTGTCGTTTTGCGTGGCAGGCGCAAGGGTTGCTGCACCTTGCCAAAAGTGCACCCAAGTGATTGACCGCTGCTGGCGTTTCCTGAAGGATCGTCTCAGCCTTAATCAAAAGACAAAGGCCAGGTCGAACTTGCTGAGAGCCAAACTCCGATCTGCTCAGTACCAGTATTGGTACAAAAATGCGGACATGTGGGTGGCGACCGGATCTCTGTGCCAATGGGCCTCAAAGCGCTTTATGGGCAAGAAGTGAACCGCAGAGCTATGGGGGAAAATGTACTGCAATGTATTGCTTCGCATCTTCATTGTTCACAGTCGTGCCGAAAGCTTCTTTTTGATCCAATTCATGCCAGGTCTTCTTCATGGATTATGTCTCGATTGGTGTCTCGTTGTTCCTCGGCCCAAGTGAGTCAGCAAGGCCCTACACATGCGCTATGGTAATGCTACACATGGGCTCATGCATGCAAAGCAATGTATTGTTTGTCCTTTCCCACCCACCCAAGTGCTCTCAATGTTCATGCACCTATGTGGTCAGTTTCTTCACATGTGCTATGCTGCAGCTACATATGCGAACAAAATGTGTCCAGGCGCATGCAGGGCGCATGCGCCCAAGATACTTTCCTGATGCAGTGCTACAATAGGTGAGAAGATAAGAAGGAAGACAAGGCCATTCAAGGACATATCTAATACACAAAATGTAGGTCTTGGGGGGGGTAGCATATATATGTATATACATACACTGATTTTTCCAGCTATAAACCACCGTGGCGAGTTCGGGGATTTCCACGCAATCCCATGTTTGATTCCCAAAGGGTAGGACGGGTAAGATTTTCCCTTCAACCAATCCATTAAATCCTCAATATTGGTTGGTTTCCCCATGATAATCAACATACAAACCCACTCACATTCCATTAAATCACCATTGTTGTTAGTTAAATCCCACTAAATTTCCATTAAGTCACCATTGTCACTGGTCAAATATGCTTTTTCATCACATTCATATTCCATCATACTTCCATGAAATCACCATTGTCGCTGGTTAGATTCCCATATTTTTCTTGGCGAAAATCCCAAGCAGACCTCCACCGTTCACCCCCGGGCACCTGGGAGCTCTTGGTTCCCTCCATTCGTTGCCGTGCTGCATGGATCTCTACAGGCGGGCCACGAGGCCTCAAGCTGGGTCCCGGGGCGCGTTGCGATAGATGGATGGGTCAAACGACAAATTCTTATTATGACATGTATAGTATATGTGTATATATATATATATATATGTATGTATGTATGTATGTATGTATATGTATATATATATATATGTATATAAATATATATATATGTATATAAATATATATACATGTATAAATAATATAGGAATGTATCTATATCTATCGATCTATGACTCTGGAGGGTCGATCATTTGAACCATACTCAGAATCTTAGAAGATTTACTTTCTGGCAATGAGGCGATGGAACATGGGAGGTAGTCTCTTTTTGTGTCCCAAACTGCTTGCGTTCAATCATTTTCTTTCCATTCTGGAGCCCAGTAGGCTCTAGAAAAGTGGACATGCCTGAAAATTTTAGACCTAACGGGTCAACAAATTTTCGGCAATCTTGGTCTTGACCAATACCACACATCCCGTTTTCCGTGTGTCCAATTTGGGTCTGAACATCATCATTTTCCCCATTACAATGGCACTTGTTGAATGTTCTTCAGCAACACCAGCCACATTTTCGCCAAATATCAACCAGCAATTAACCAATCTCAGCCACATATTCACCTGAAATATCACCCCAATATCAAGCCAGCCAAATATCAACCACACATCCAAATATATAATATAATAACCGCATATGGAGGTTTCCTGAAATGGCGGTACTCCTGGATCATCCATTTTAGTAAGATGTTCCATTATAAACCATCCAGCTATTGGGGTACCCCCGTTTAAGGAAACCTTCACATATTGATCCCTTGGCACTATCCCAGGGTCCCTTGGCTGCCCTGCTGCATGGGTGGCTTCTCTGGTCGCTGCCCCAAGACGTTGGGTGGAGGCGTGCGACGTCCGTGGCGGTACTCGAAGTCGCCCATGAAGAACCTGTGAGGTTTTTAAGGGACCAAGGGATCTCAATTAAATAGGATTATCATTGGGAATCCATTGGGATCTTTGTAGATTAAGAGGATCTACTGGATTAGTTTTCACGGGATCAATGGGATTCATAAGATTGATTAAAGGGAATATCATGGAATTAACCTGTTGGATCCTGTCAGACTTGGGAGTTTTGTAGATTTGAATGGCATTTGGTTGGAGTAATTACTGGGAGTAATTGGATTGTGGGATTTTTTCATGGATGATTTGAGCGCCATTGGATGGATTTTTCTGAGATTTTCATGGGATTTGTGGATATGAATGGGTGGTGGTGAATATATTCATGTCGTTATCTGGTTGGTGGTATCAATCCCTCTGAAAAATATTAGTCAGTTGGGATGATTATTCCCAATATATGGGAAATATGGGAAACTAAAAAATGTTCCAAACCACCAATCAGATATGTTCATTATTTGAATTCATTGGGATCTTTATACATTGATGTAATGCAGCTGTCAGATCCCGTCAGACTTCGATTCCGAATGACTTTCATATATATCCCCAGCAGCTTCAAAGACCTTCTGAGCGATCGATTTGGGGGTTGCTTTTGGGGGTCCAAACATCTGTATATGAGCGACATTTAATTGTTGTATAACTGGGCAAATTGTAATATTTCGCTAACCTGAATTAAGACCATTTGGGGATGATTTGCCTTACTAACCATGATTTCCAGTGAGGTCGCAGTGAGGTCGTTATAATTTACCCAGATATAATACTATATAATGATATTTTTACACATGAATGGTACTCCTTTTGAATAAAAAGATGTGGTTCATTGGATTAGTGGGGGGGATGATGATGATTGGGATTCATTGGATGCTGGGCTGGGGTCAATTTCCATTGGGATGATACTGGAACAAGATCAATGATATGAAATTGGCAAATTATGGATGATTTAACTGGTTTATCTGACTTATATACTGTACATGGTTTCACGGACTTAATTCAGCAAATTTGCGGATTTTACCAGTAACCCTCCGTCCACTCCACTTGGGTTTCAATGTTGGTAAACATTGGTTCATACTTAATAGCAATCTTGCTATTTGATAACCACCTGAGACTGTTGAATATCAGGGGTGGGATTGGTGTATTCCAAACTGCTATTCAGATATAGTACGAGTGGTTTTCATGTTGGGGAATCTTGCTTCCAACAAGTGTTGTCCAGAAATGGGGGGTGCCAGTGGTGATGATCATCTTCAAGGGGATCCGGAGCATGTAGCATCGTTGGTTTGTAGATGATGTCCTGCGAACTGAGTTGCATGTTGAGGTTCCCTCCAGTAAATTCATATCGAAATGGAACACCCACTATTTGTAGTTCATTTTCCTTGGGAAACCATGGGTGTTCCATATCTATGTTAGCATACTGGAGGGTTTTTGGGTTTGGGGGTCTCTATGTTAGCCACCCATCGGGCAGGACATCCAAAAATCCAACAGGCGGTTGGATCCAATGGATCCAAAATACCCTGGGTATCCCATGGAAAAATGGGATAAACTAACATGGGATAAACTAACATAGCTATCCCATTTTACATCATTTTACAACATATTTTTTTCCCCACTCTGAGATCCCCAAACCAATCTCGACCAGTGCCATTGGATTGGTAGGTGCCTGGCGATGAGCTCATGCTCGTGACATCAGACCAATCGACCCACACATGGCTGGTGATTCTCAGCATCAAACTATTCAATTTGGGAGATCAAAGTTTGAGTCACACAAGTAGCCATTGGAAGAATATAGTCTTGAGAAACCTCGAAAACAAACATATACTCCCAGCACAGCATCTATGATGGTAGTCTGGCCCATGAGCAAAACCAGACCAGACTTTTTGGAGATCAAACAACACCAAGCAGCGACGCTTTCGGCTAATATCTTCACGACTAGTCCGCTTGTCGGACAATCTGGTCATCTGCTAACTCTCATCTTTGGAGAGCGTGTCTTGGCTTTCCGTCCAACAGAACCCTAAAAATAGACACATATAAACACACACACATATATATATATAACCATAAGAACATTTAACATACACACACACACAGTCATTACAAATGTTATCAAAGCGTTACACACGTTTGGGTCAAGCCACTGAAATCACTTTTTCGGTCATCTCTTGCATGCCAGGGCTGCCAATGAAGGTGCCTCACTTCAGACCACATCTCTGAGGACTCACGGAGGGATCTGTGGGGATTTTGGAGCCTTCCCCAACTTTCAAACATGTGAATCTCGTCAAAACAGCTATTTATCCATTTCTACTACATGTATGAATGGTACTGGCCCCATCTGTTTATTTCACATAGCTAGGGACAGGCCTTGAACATCGGCATTTTGCATAGGTAAATCATCGAACCTACAGGGGCCATGGCTTCCATGGCGGTTTGTGAGGCCGACTGCTTCAGCTTGGATGCGTTGAACTTCGCTCGTGGGTCAACGTTTTCTGCCCCCCAAAAAATGGATGGTCCCCTACTAAAATCTGGGTCAATCCTAGATACCATACAAATCACCATGTAGCTGGCTAGTATCCCCATAGCAAAGAGGAAACCAACAAAAACCATCCGGGGTTGACCCAAATATCAGGTATATCATGGTATAGTTGATAATTTTGGGTGGTTGATTGGCTTAATCATCAATTTGACCATCGGTCCCTCTGGTAATCATAGCAATGGAAAATCCACGATTTACAGATACTTTTCCCAGCTATAAACCTCCATTTACATGGGATTTCCCAGCCACGTTTGAGTACCGCAGGGTTTATCCCATAATCATCCTATTCACATTGCATGAGCTATCGATATATGTTTGTTGATCAAAATTCCTTTATCCGGGAACGGCCATTCTTCGCGAGTAAACATGTTACTTTTGCGAAACTTTCGCGAACTCCATGTTTCTCTTTCGCGGAACCTATGTTAGGCAATCATGATATCCAACATTCGCGAAACTTTTGCGCAAAAAATATTACTTTCGTGAACTCGAAAAAAACTTTTGCGAGGGTTTCCAACATAACATGCACGGCTTTCGCAATTAAAACTCCTTACAAGGACCTTTAGATCGCTTACTATATCATGATATATCTGCTATAAACATCTATAACCACTAGTTCACCATGGTTTTCGCTTTACCCCAGAAACCAAAACATCAGAAAATCCACCGCTCCCTGCACAGTGTCTCGGTGCCACTGCCAGGACATCCATCCTGCATCGTCTCCGTTGAATCCGCGTTAGCAAGGTGAGAGCAGCACGCAGCTGCTGGAGATGCTCAGGTGTGGTGGTTTTCAGGAGGAACAAGCCACTTTCAGCCTCAGCCGAGGTTGCGGGGGCTCAAATAAGAGGGAACTCATCCATTTTTATGGGGATATTCATGCTGACATACTGTCATATTATGTGGTTGGTGGTTTCAACCCCTCTGAAAAATATGAAAGCCAGTTGGGGTTACTATTTCCAATATATGGAAAGTCATAAAAATCATGTTCCAAACCACCAGCCAGTTATGTCATATTGGTATTTTGTTTGAACTCTGAAAGTGGTTTTGTCTGAAAATGATGGGCCAGCCGGAAAGCCGCTAAAGGCCGTGACCATGGTTCTGCATCATTTTTCCTGTGAACATGACCATGATTTGGGGGCACAGACCAGTCTCTAAAACACCCAGAAACTGGCTATTCCATCTATGTCTGTTGGGGATTATTGGTTTCTTTCTTGCGTCTATCATATTCTATCATCGAACTTTTAATTTAAGGATTCGTCAAGCAGCAGTTAACTGTTTATGTCCTCAGGAAGGCCAATTCTTCAGGTTTGGGTATTGGAAATACTGCCAATAGTGTTAGCATGTATTAGCAGTGGCAATCATATGAAATTAAACATGATATGCATAATCTTAGAAAAGAGTAGTGAAAATTTGATGAAAGCAGTTTGGAGCCTGCTAGGCTGTTGAACACCGAGTCCTCATCCTCAAGAGGAATTGACCAATTACTGAGGGGCTGTTGAGTTTTGTGGATTTACCACCTACTAGTAGTGTGCTGCAACATGGTGTAACAATCCTGTTCAAGGATGGATGATAAATGATATAAATGAAAATCCCTAGAAGCTACTAGAAGCCCTTTTTGTTCGTGAAGGCTATACAGTGTAAATGGATGCCTTTCAGTCCAGTTGGTCGCTACTCACCTGATAGTCCGACAGATGAAGTTGCCCTCCAGTAAATTGACATGACGACACCCTTCATCGGGGTTGGGAGATTAGTTTCCACTAAACGGGTGATTTTCAGGGTCGAACCGTTAAATGTACCGATCCCGAGGGTCGAAGTGCTTGTCAAGTTGTACTGATCACCGACAATGCGAACATCTTCAAAAAACCCCAAGAGGACGAATCACCGAGTTTCTCAAGAGATGGGTGAAACTTTGCCCACATTTTTGGGCAAACCCATTGCTGCGGTTTTGACAGTACAAGATCTTGGGTGAGGTTCTATGACTTTTCTCTGATCTCTGGTTGATCCTGGAAGTAATGTGATGGATGACTTGGCAATATGGTAATACCATGTCGTATGACAAATCAAGAGGCTTCATACCAAACTACCTTGATCAGTGCAATTAATACGCGTGTATATGTATATACGATTATATACATCGATATACACATATTTGTATACTGTACACTAACGATCATAGCTATCGTCGTTCTTTTCATCATACGATCAGTAGTTGTACAGTAGACTTTCTAAATAACATTCATCGTCAATCATCATCAATTGTCTAAATCTAAACCATACCCCACCATCATTCAAGATCTTTGCTACTATAGTCATCAAGAAATATGATATTAGTAATTCTCGTTATTCTCAACAACGTTGATTAACAATGTCGCAGTGATGAATATCTTGATTGATTAAACCACGCCAATCATCATAAACAGTGTTATAAAATGATAGTTCTTAATTCATGGTAATTATCAACAATGTAATTATCATTTAACAAAATGGTAGCATTGATGCAATCTTGAAGACCACCCCCAAAAAAAACATGTCCGAAATCTACACCTAGATGACTATTAATATGGAGGTTTCCTGAAATGGGGGTACCCCAAATCATCCACTTTAATAGGATTTTCCACCAAATAAGCCATCCAGCTATTCAACTACCACCATTTTAGGAAACCCCATATCATGGAATATTCACAATTGGAATATACCAATCAATTGTTGCACGGTGGGTTATATCATGGAATATTAAAGCCCCATGTCTAGTAATTGCAAACACCCACTAGATTGTAGTTAGATATAATTAGATATTATTAGTAATAGCTAATTGCTCAAAAAACCCATTGTCATGGAATTATCATATCACACTGCCAATCATAATTGTAATTAGATAATGATAATATTAGTAACTATCATGATAATAGTAATAATTCCGATTATTGTCATCTGGTTGCTGGTTTCAACCCCTCTGAAAAATATGAGTTCGTCAGTCGGGATGATGAAATTCCCAATATATGGAAAGTCATAAAATTCATGTTCCAAACCACCAATCAGATATATAGAAATATCACCTATAACCCATAATAGCTATGTTAGTTTCAATAGCCATGTTAGTTTACCAGAGGTTAACTATCATGATAGTAATAATTCCAATTATTGTAATTAATGATCATAACATTAAAAATATATTAATATTACACTATTAGTAATTATCATAATATTAATAATGATATCTAATAATTGTAATCATCACACGGCCAAAACACGGGAGGCGACAGCAACGACCACTGGCACTTGCTGGCACCTCAGAGGTGGCCGCCACTGGGTTTTGTGGGTGACCTTGGAAATCTTTAACGATTACACAATATACCATGCATACATCTTGGAGATGTGGATATTTTCCGAATTTTACATATGATATACAATTGATATATATATATATATACTATATCCAACTAATTCCAAATAATTCCATCCAAACATACATTCTCAATCTTACACCTGTAATGTACTTGTTTGTTGGTGGTTGTTGATGTTTATTTGTGAGGGCCCACTGGAGGTCATCGCAGAATTACCACAAAAACTGTTGATTTAATCTGAGATTTCATGATATTTATAGTCAATTTATAGCGACAATTAATGATAATTAATGTCGGTTTCGCAGACACAGCAACCAGCACGATGGCAACAACATGACAAGCCCAGGCACCGCAGCTGCCGAAGTGACTTTGCAGTGCCTGGTGCCAGCTTTGGTGAAAGTTCCAGTGGGATGTTGATTGGTGCTGATTCTTTTTTGCGAATATTCCATGTTTTCACAGCATGTCGTTGAGGATATCAGACTGACCACAAAACTGACCGGGGAAGCCAGCCATGGGGGTTGGATCGCCTCCTGAATGGACGCCTCCAAGATGGTCGCTGAGGGCATTTCCTCCTGGAATTCCCAGCAGACGATCAAAGGATTGGTTAGGTTAGGGAAAATCCTAGCTGGAAACGGTCGGCCGCTTTCGAATATAGGCTTTTCCTGCAGATTTTCCCAACAATGCTGGGATATCAACTTGTTGGGGCCTATATCCCACTAAAATCGATTTTTCATTTCTATGATTTGTTCAATTCTATTATTATTGGTTTCATGGCATAAACAGCCAGGTTGTCCACTGGGAAGCAGGGCAGGAGCCGCGTCCTGTCCAGCGAAAGTCAGTTGCACCCGCAAGTAGCACCTGCCACAACGACACTGATCAATGGGTATGGGTCAAGTTATTGACCCCAAAAATGCTTGGATGGTTCCAATAATTGGATGGTTATAATTAATATGTTAATACAGAAGCTAGACTTAAAATGACTTAAGGTACCCCCAGCTCATTCATTTTGACCCATACCATCCCATACCAAGAAAACGCTGCCGTTTTTTTTTTCGGGGTTCCATATGGTTCCATTTTAGTCGCAGAATGTCCGCCTGGTGGGTCGGAATCGCCGGGACCTCGATGACCTAGCGGCTAAGCGATTGGGTCACGATTGGGCGATGGAGAAAAATGGCGATGAAATACGGGGGGGTCCTACTCGCCATTTTGATGAAAACTTGCAGGAAAGCATGGTTTTTACCAATGCTTACATATTTTTATATATTTTTGTTGTTTCCGTCCCTGTCACATTATCAACAGTTCAATTCAGCAATCAAAACATATCAAAGATGTTCCAAAGTTAGCATGAGATGCTAAACATTTCAAGAGTTGACTAACACACGTCAAAGTTGTAGAAGAAGGAACATACAACCAATCCTATCCTATGACAGGAGGATAGACCGACCAGCTTTTGGATATGCAATACACATCTCATATACAGCTCTATACAGTCATATAGTGTCATATACACATTCAATAATATATATATATATATATCATATATATATAGATATACGTATATATATCATATATATATATATATAAATATCATATGTATATATATATATATATCATATGTATATATATATATATCATATGTATATATATATATATATATAATATATATATATCATATATATATATATCATATATATATATATACCGCACAGCACGATTGTAGACTCTATAGACCTCACAAGACAATTGCCACTCCAAGAAACTCCTTTCTTTCAGGCGGCGGAGCCATAATTTCATCAGCTTCGCCGTCCGCCGATGCCATTGGGATTTTCGGAATTGATGGGATTTCCATGGGGAAAAACCCGGGATCCTGCCATGGTCGCCTTGAGTCGCCCTAAAAAGATGCTGCCATTGCTTCACAAACTGCGAAGAACTGAACTTCTAGGTCTGCTTTCTTCCAGTGTTTCCGCTCTGTCAGGTCTAAGTAGCCTTTCGACATCTTATAACTTATGTGACTTATGTGACTTATATGCATCAAGCTAAGCAAACCTGAGGCTAAGAAGGTCAGGCACATGCAATTGGCAATTTCCACTGCTGATGGCTTTAGGACCTCGATTGACTTAACCCAAGCGGCCAATTTGGAATGAGGTCAAACTGTGAATCAGAAAGACACATGTTTTTCGCACGTTAAACGCTAGATGGTCACAGGAACAATGTCGAAATGGGTTCTGCAATCGGCCAACCTTCATATTTTTATGCAGAAACTAAGAATGAGCAGACATGACCCAAATGATTGGACATAAGAGTCTCACACAATAGTTTGGAATTCACATCGCTTGGTGGATTTACATCATGAAATGACCTTGGTCTTTTGCTTTTCTACACCATCCTGCAGGAAAAACACATGGAACCATGCTATAGAACTAGGCTGTCCAGCAAGGTGAATTTTAAGTCTCATCATGCCTGGTCCATGACATGCCCAGCCTGTGATCTTCTTGATACCGTAAGCCATGGCGACCGGGGTGGCAGCTGGGGGGACGGACTTAGGTGGGTTGGATGGGTAGGGCTACTTTCAGGCCAACTTTTAGCCCAAAAAATATAGAGAAGGGCCAACTGTGAGGGTCCCAGGGTGCAGTGATCTCTATAGCATGAGCCATTTCGCTTCATTTCGATTCATTCCGAGCTGCGTAAATTGGATAAATTCCGTGGAATTTGACGGCTGCGCAAGGGTGTGAATCTGATGGCACTACACCAAGCTGGTATGCGATCCTCTGAGATTCCTCACATCACTTTAGATCCGGCATGGCATCAAAGCAGCTGGGCCTTCCTCCCAAATGGTGATCATCTGCTGCCAAAAAACGGCCCAGCGCTACGTTCATCCAGGAGTTGACATATTTGACATGACCGTATCCAACAATGGCAACTGATTTTTCTCCGTATCTCATAGCCCGTGATTTCCGGGCGCCCTCGCACGGAACATACGGAACTCCGCTCCGGTGGCACTGAAAAGTCGGTGCACCGATCTTCAACTGCGACCCCACACTGAAAAGGGATTTGATTGCGGTTGTTACATTTTGGCTGGTTTACACATGATAGGATTCAGTAAGTGGTATCATTTGTACCCTGGACCCTGGACATGTTTGAGAAGACACATTGATCAATGATCCATTGCTCAGAGACAATTTGGACATATCTTGGGGGGAAAAGAAACGATTCTGAACCTTGCAGCGCTTGAGGTACAGAAACATATTGAATAACTTGTAGGCATTGTTAGGCCTTGCAATGCTTGTTCATGTACAGTTCATGGATGCACCCAGTTTGACACTTTCACATCATCAACATCCTCTGTCGAGCTACGGACACCGCAGGGTCCCGGCATGATGTCACCGACGGTTGGGCACTCGCGGCTCACGAATGCGGAAGAGCTCAGGTTGTAGCTTTTGCACCTCAAAAAATTAGTCTTTTTGCAGAAATGGGGGTACCCCAAAACGGTAACTTAACATACGTACTTTAATCATCTTCAATTGGTACAGGATCTGATGATCAACCACTGGATTCTGGGGGCTTCGCTTCAGTGCGTCAAAGATGTTCCACAACACATCTTAACACAGCATGAAAAAAACGTCTTTGGAGATGGTGATCCTAGATATTTCATGATTAAATGATGATCAAATGATTATTTCATGGTTATTTCATTGTATTTTTGGATGATTTCCACCATATCTTCACCGTTCCTCGACCCACAAGGGTGGCCCCTTTCTGGGCCCAGGCTTTTTGAGGACCCCAACACCCTGAAGGCCATCGCTCATCCATGCGGCTTCCATCTTCACCAGGTCCTACCGTGTGCGAAAACTTGAACGTGAGATCACTGAAAAGATGACTATGATGTGACTATTTCTCATAATCTTGGATGAATTTTGGATGCTTGGGATGGACATTGGATGAATTTTGGGTGGACATGGGATGTGTGGAGGTTTCCGAAAAGATTTAAAAGGATCTAAAAGGAAGCTGATGTGTGGAAGTTGGCCATGGCCTGTTTTGACACTTGGACACACTGGGGATCACTTGGGCCAACGATTTTTGTTTTTTCTCCTAAAGAAATCAACCTGCAAGCATCATTCTAGATAGAATGAAAATGTATGTAAACATGCACACATGAAAGAGCATATCAACACAAGTCGTTGGCATACTTAAATGGGCCATGGGATTAGTTAAGTGGTTAGAAAGTAGCTTATTGTCCATCCTTTAGTCAATTTTTTCGCCAGCTACTAACCAGCTAACCACTCCACCTAAGTACCGTAATGTATCATTCGTCAACCTTACTACCATCAATATAAGATGCGTTGATCCATCTTCATCCAACCTGTTCGGAGGTGTCGCGGATCGTCCGCAGAGGCCCTTGGATCACCAGCGAACCTCAGGGGATGATGGGGACCGATGGTCATCAGAAAAAAACCACGACATCCGGACCTTGGAAATATGACAACGGAAAAAACATGAAAAACACATCTTGTAAACATCGTTGATGGGTTTATCCATCGTTTTCCAAAAAAAAACTGGCTAGACATGGTGATTTATCCACTTCTGTTGGTTGCCAAGAGAGTGACGTTGGCCTAGACATCACCGACTGAAGCGTTGAAGAATGGCTCAACTCACCCCAGATCCAAGCCCAGCACCGCAAGGTAATCTCGTTCGGTACTTGGTCCGGCCGCCAATCACCTCCTATTGCAAGCGAGCGTCATGGTTTGAATCATGCTTTGAAGAAACAAAATGGCATAGAGAAAGAACACAACATGGGAATACAAACCATGGACTGTTGGAATCTAGTCCTGTATGTAGGTCAAACATGACCAAACATTGTGATTCCTGGGTCTCAACTTTAAACCCATACCCAAATGAATAAGTTTTACCCTGGTGTTGCATGAGTTCTTCACACATCACCGTTGACAACGATCAATGGAATATATGGACCAAAAAAACCCGAGTGGGAGCAACATTTTACGTGTGGGTCAAAAGATATACCCTGAAATATAAGTTTTTTTTTGTGTATTCTTGTCTAGTGCAACATAGTACAACATCCCAGTTATATCCATTTATGAAAATCATCATGAGTCTGGACAAAAGGAATTGACCAGGATTCACCAAACAAAATCATTGCTAGGCAACAAATGAAATATCTCAAACATACCAATCACATATCATATCGTATCAAATATCAAATATCAAACATCAAACATCATATATCATATACCAGTAGTACCGCACAAGGCGGTGGCGGAAGTTTCAAACATAGGAAACCTATAGGAGAGATCGGTTGTTGTGAATCACGGATGGCAGAGCGAATCCACTGATGGACCGAAAGGTGGTTGGAGCTGTGTTTTTTGGAGTGGCTGCAATGGTTGCAGTGATCACCTGGTCGGTCACCTCACCCACAACTGCTGGATGTAGTGTGGTGTAGTGCAGCTGTAGTTGTAGTTGTAGTGTAGTGGAGTTGTAGTTGCAGTGTAGTGTAATTAGTGTAGTGTAGTTGCAGTTGCATTTGTGGCGGTGTAATGAATGTAGTGTAATGTAATGTAATGCAATGTGGGGTAGGGTAGTGTAGTGTAGTGTAGTGTAATTGAGTGTAGTGTGGTGTGGCTTGATGTAGTGTGGTGTAGTGTAGTGTAGCGTAGTGCAGTGGAATGTAGTGTAGTGTGTAGTGTGTAGTGTGTAGTGTGTAGTGTGTAGTGTGTAGTGTGTAGTGTGTAGTGTGTAGTGTGTAGTGTGTAGTGTGTAGTGTGTAGTGTGT
>Ga0126342_10013106_pt1 | contig 14730 bp, 11 predicted proteins | sample Cyp1metagenome_FD_92528 | JGI IMG/M metagenome (GOLD analysis project Ga0126342, IMG submission 92528) | Coral microbial communities from Lord Howe Island, Old Settlement Bay, Australia - Cyphastrea 1 metagenome | ecosystem: Host-associated > Invertebrates > Cnidaria > Coral ... | reverse complement strand
ATGCCAGATAGAATGCCAAATAGAATGTCAGAAGATATGTCAGATAGAATGCCAGAAGATTTGCCAGTAAGAAAATGTATAAATGTCATGGTGGGGATCACACGAAGTAAAGTAATTTTTCTACACCATCTACATCTACACAATACACAACATATTCAGTAGTCATCGCACATTTGATATCAATGATCTACATGTTACACATTGGTATAATTTGGTATCATTTGATTTAATTTGATCATATGATGTGCTGCTTCAATTGCCATTTTTTTGAAACGGTTTTCATCGCTTCGTTTAGTCCTGAGCCTTTCGTGGCTCAAAACTCGGGACAGCGCCGGATGGGCCCAGGAATGGCAGCATCACGATGAACTTTTATCTTTGCATCCCAAGGTGAGGGCTGTCAGCAGCCGAAATACTTGCTTCCGGGGTGCAGTTCAGACGCAATCCCGTAGATTTATGATGATTTATGTTTATTTTTTTCTATAATATATAGAGTATTATAGAATTATTCATGTATATAATTAGGATGTCAATGTAGTTATGGCAGCTATACCCCACTCGAGCCAACAGAAATCAGCTTATAAACCAAGAACATTGTGGATCTTGCCGTGAGGGTTCATTTGATGGTTTCTGACTGATCAGGTTTTCATATGTTTTACGGATTTGTCAAAGATTGTCAGAGTGTAGGTTACAGCCCCACGGCTTCTGGTCAATTTGTAGTAATGCCAATGTTTGACAAACTGCTTTTGACCCATGCCCACATGAACAGTCACAGCGGATCATCAAGGCCAAGTCTACGATGTAGCTGCAATCATTCCTGAATCCAACCGTGCAGTATTTGCTCATTATTCACTGGGGGTTCTCAGAGTTTTTATGCGCATATTTCATAATTTGATATAATTTGTAGACTCTCAAGATCCCCCAAAGAATGGATGCTGAAATCCGAAACAATCTCTGGTTTTCCAGGCCCTCATTCCAGGCCCTCGCACCGCCTTTACGTCACCAGGTCAAGGTGCATCGCAATGAAGTGCGACAGGGACTCATCCGAGCCAAGGCGGTCGACAGGGACGCAGGGGGATGGGGGTTTTGAGGGAACTCTAAACCATGGCTTTTCAGGACCAAAATGGTTTGATTTGGGGGGTACCAGGGGGTACCACCATTTTTCACCAGTTTTTGAAGGTGAAATATCTTGAAGACTGAGCTGTAACTGAGTTGAGTGGCATTGGGTGTTTTCTTTTTGACAGGCAAGCCACTGTTTTTTGGTTCACCCGAAATGGTTGACAGTTGAAACACGCATGACTAGGTGATTTCGACGATCAAATGAACCACAGTGGAAATGTTGAACTTGTTCGGTTTGGCGAAAAAGATGTTCAATTGGATCATGCATCCGGAGGAACATCCTTTATACCAAAACTTGTTTTCTAGGGACTTTAAGGAAAACAACATGATGTTAGCCAACTGAATCAACAATCGCGTTGGTGAAGTTGTCCCCTTGGCTTCATCCCGTGATCCCAGCAGTCTGCCGAAAAAATCCAGACCTGCACTTGGTCAAGCTATGAGCATTTATTGTTGTACCATGTTGTACCTGCGCACCATATGTTGGTCTTATCAATCTTATTAGTAGACCACACATATATATATATAATATATATATAATATATATATATAATATATATAATATATATATATAATATATATATAATATATATATATATATAATATATATAATATATATATATATATAATATATATATATATATATAATATATATATGATATGTTTAATTTGTTTAAAGATAAGTTGGTGGATAGGGTCAGCTGTTAGAGCCAGAGTTTAGATAGTATCAGATAGAATATTCGATACCCTCCAGAAATCAAACCGGCGGTCTAGATGATGTTCTATTCACACAATGCAGATTTTCTCCAGCCAGCCACATTTGTAATCAAAGGAGGGTCCCTGGGCCCTCCCCACCACGGTTTGCAGGTGATTGGGGCTGCTCTGATCGACAGTCCGGGCCTTTCTTGCGAAGCAGCACATTCTGAGCAATTGGAACTTCAATAAATTGCCCGTGGAGAAATCTGTGAACCTATGACTTCTAGCATCACCTTGTGTTCATGAACCTGGAAGAGGTACGGTTTGAGCCAGTCAGTCTTCTCAACCTCTGCTGATCCTTGCAGGTTCGGCTCGAATGGAAAGCTGAATTTGGGTGTTAGGTTCTTTGATGAATTACATCAAGGTGGCGTTGGTGTTTGAAGGCGACATGGGGTCGTCAGGAAGACAGAGTTCTAGCCCACGCAAGCAGTCTATGAAGATTTGAATACATGAAAATAGCAAGGCCGCAAGATGATGACAACGTTTAACATATTCAATCATCTCATTTGAAGTATGATGAACTTTAATTTAAAAACATATCGAACTCAAGATCTGGTTATCCAGAAATCATTCCAACAACCTCCGTTCGCACAACGGTCGCACTGCCGTTTTTTCAGCTTTGCTCAGTGGCCACCATGGCAAGTCCCAGCGCCCCGCTCAAGGGAGCCTCCGCAACCTTTGGAGCCTCGAGCACCAGCGAGGGTGCCGACAAATGGAAAAATCTTCTGCTTCTGACGAAGATCTACCGAAAGTTGCTGGTTGGATCTGGTTGGTGGTTTCATTTTGGATTATTTGACCATATTTGACCATTTGGTTTTATTTTCCTAGAAATGGGATGGTGATCCTTATTGACTCCATGAACGTTGCCGAATTTTACAATAGATTTAGATGTTCTTTTCCAGCTAAGGACAGAATGTTACAGATTTTCCATGCAGGAAATGGGAGGATTCTTAATGACTAGTCCTTTAAGAATGTTATGATATATTTTTGTGGGAGGGGGTTCAAACATGTTCAAACCACGAGGTTGGCATTTTGGAGACCGCGCTTCAAGTTCATGTCAGCCCGTGATTTGACACAGACCTTGTACGACAAGGATGTGGACAAGGGTGGAGGGGACATTTTCTTGGACATGAAGGAACTCGTGCTGAATGACCAAGATGCTCCAAACAAAGCGCCCGAAAGAAAGGTACGTATTGAAGTTTTTGATTCTGACTTTGCATGCTTTCTGGATTTTATGATGCTCATCAATGCGACTGGCTGGGGATTTCAGTGTTTTTTTTCATTTTCTTAGATCTCTTGTTTTTCCATCCGAAAATGGGATGATTCTCCACATTTCTATAATCCTTTCAGTTTTCTTTTATTTTTTTCCATCCAAAAATCGGATGATACCTAAATGGACCAGTCGATTTCCGATTTCTTGGGGTGTTTCGGTGGACCAGGTGAGCCTTACCATGGTGACCGCTCCTCTGACCTTTCTATGGGATGGTCGTTGGGGCGATGAATCCTCGGTTCCGGGCGGGCGAGATCTCTTGCTGCTGGACCTGTTTTTGGATCTCACCTATGTGCCGTGACTTTCGCTGGCGGACCATTTGGGATGTAGATCAAACCATTGAACACCGAAGAACCTATGTTGTTTCCGTATAAATAGGGGAGGCGATCATCCATAATTAGCGTATCATTAGCTAATCTGATGTGAATAGAAGGGTATCAGGGTGCTTGTCTGTTAACGGTCTTAGGATCTTTGGTTGTTGCGAACACGGCTCGGTTCACAGTGCTTCGTGCTGGTCTCTAACATTTTGTCCCTCAACAAAAATGTGGTTTTTGCTGCTGATCTTGCGCACATTCAATGCCTTAATTTTAGATTGTTCAAAGCTTCTTCCCACTGAATTGTCATGAATTATCCTTTGCCGGAAAACACGGTGCCTTCGTGAACCCCAATCCAACGGTCCAACGGTCCAACGGTCATTTTTTGTTGGCTCATGAAAAAATCCGCCGCCCATCCGAAGGCCGTCTACCTGCTGTTGATGCTGGAAATGTCCTACCTCCATCCCGAGCGGCGGACAGAGATCGTGACCCGCCGCAGGGTGATTCGCAGCCGGCTGCGGTCACCGCTCTACTGGCTGAAGTGGCTCAGCGTCAGCGCCTACTTCTGGGTCTTAGCCTTTGATGCTCCGCTGGTCATCAATCTTCTGAAGGTCAGGGGCAAAAAAAACTGATGGTTGATGGCATGTTAGTGGTTTATGCCTAGAGTTTGTAATGTGTTTTGTTCATGAAAACATACTGTATGACTTCCTTTGAATAGGAAGTATAGGAAGTATCCTGGTTTAACCCCTCTTGAACAAGTTTTTTTGGCGTTTGGCCCCGGTTCAGGTGATTCGTGGCGGTGTTTTTGTTGAGTTGCCAGACTCATTTTGGCGCTTACGGGATACCAGCGAAGTCCGATTGGCCAAGCCCATTCTGTTGCTGATGGGGATTGCCCACTGGGTGGCCTCCTGCCTATTTTCCTTAGGTGCCTGGATGGATTGTAGCCATACACCAGAAGATGTTCAACCATATGTTTATAATAAAAAATAAGTGATGGGTAAACTCCATATGTTCCCTGAAACAGTTTTCAAATGTTTAGCCGTTTTGAGTAATTACAGCGCATTGACAAATCATTGCATCGTATTTCTGTTTTGATCCGCAAATCCCAAATGGGCAAGCCACCTAAGGTGGATATTTGGAGTACATGCAGACCTACGGCGTTGAAGCGTCAGAGATGAGTTTCCGGGGACAGACGGTGGATGGCCGGGTCTCTTCCTATGTGGTTGCCTATGTCGAGGCGTTGTACATGCTGACAGGCGAGTGACCAAGATGATGGTGATTATATTATATGTTATTGATATAACCATCAAATAGGATCAAATAGGATCTTGTCCAGCAAAATGGGTGTATATATATAATTATATATATAATGATATAACATATTTATAGATATCAGTTGAAATTAGCTAAATGATGATTGGTGGTGTTGATGAGTTATGATCTGTAGTCTATATAGTGGTCAAAAGAGGCTATACAACAGTATCCTACTAGCAGGTGTATTGGGGATTATTGCTGCAACCCTTAGATTGATGATGGGGGGTGTAACCATCTAAAAAAAACCACTGGAAATGGGGATACACTTGAGAAATGCTTGTTGCTTGATGGCGTTGATCTTTTTTTTGGACCTCAACCATCAACCAAACCATCAAAATTGGGGATATCATCTGGAAAAATGATTTGTGGATGTTAATGGTTGGTTGGGTTACAAGCTACCTGATTTATCGGTTGAACATCTAAATGGTGACGCCCAAGCCCAAGTCGTGCCTGATTTATCGGCCACTTTCTTTTGAGGTGCCCTGGATGGTCCCACGGGTGATGGTGCGAGAGATGGGAACTTTGGAGCTTTGATGATTGCGCCTGGGTTTTGGTGGTTCCATTCTTGGTCTGTCTGAGAATGGCTACAGTAGTATTAATATACTCCCAAATGGCATCAAATGGCTAGTGGCTAGTGGAAAATAGGGAATGTGATAGTCCAGCAATAGATTCAGGTAGCTCATTTTCAGTCAAACCCATTCTTGCTTTGTCCCAACTGATGCAGGGAAACAATCAATGGCCATGAAATACTGGGGAAAAGGATGTTCTAACCCATGGGATGACATTGGAGCTTGATTTTTTTTTTCGGGAGCACCCAATTCTTTTCTCTTTGTCCTTCCAGCAAAGTGGGATGAACATATCATAACATATCCCAAATGGTGACATTTCTGGATTTTATTCGGGGGCCTTTTTTTCTGCACCAACGAGGTGGTGATCTTTGCTCCCATTGGTCAGCTGGTGGTGTCCCTCTTCATCTCTGCCATCCTCCAGGAGCAAGATCTGAAGAATGCCTTGGATCGGCGGCACAATGAAAACAAGGCCTTCATCCAGCGTGCTGTGCAGATTCTGGGGATTCCCAAGGAGCTACAACGGCGGGTGTTTAGCATGCACTACTTTCAGAAGATGAGCCATGATATTGAAGCCTTTCAGATCCTCTTTGACGGCAAGAATCTGAGTTCCGCCCTCTCATCTGCCTTAAAAGTGTATTTGTATCAGGAATCAGTGCTTAGCTGCAAGTATCTGAGTGGAAAGGATCCCAATTACATCATCGAAGTTGTTAAGATCCTTGAAGATGTTGTGTGCCTTCCTGGAGAGTACATAGCTCGTCGAGGTGAGATTGCTCACCAGATGTTCTTCATTGCCCGGGGGACTTTGTCCATACTGGTTCCAGATGTACACCATGACAGGGATGTGCAAAAGGCGAAGGCTTTGCCGCATAAATTGAAATTATCTGACAACTTCGGTGAGGTTGCTCTGATTCAAGATTGCGTCAGAACAGCCTGGATCCGGGCAGATTCCTATGCATTGCTTGCATCTTTGTCGCGACATCATATCGAGGTGATTTGGAGGTATTTCCCAGACTACAAAGAGGAACTGGAGAAGCAAGTAGCGGAAACTGCCAAGAAAGACAAGCAGCGCAATGCTAAAGCCATGGCTCAGAATCGCTGGAAGAACATGGGCGGCGACAAGCGGAAGCAACTGCTACATCTGGGAAAGCAAGCGGAGCCGGCGGAGGCTGAGGCTGAGGGCAACCCCAAAGCCGATCGGTTATCAGTCATGGCAAAGGCAATGGCTGCCGATGACGATGAGGAGAACAATGACCTCTTGGCCTCGGGTGATTCAGCTGCCTTAGCAGTGGAAAGTGATGCCAACAGCAAGATGTTGTCGGAGGTTCTCCAGCGCCAGAGCTCCTTAGAAGGCCGGTTGGATGCGCAGAATGGGCAGTTGCAACAGATCCTGCAGTTCCTTACGACCTTCCAGAAGTCCCAGGCAGAAGTGCTGAGCCCCAAACGGAAGTTGAAGAAGTTGAAGAAACCCAAAGCTCCAGCGGAACTTCCGGGGGAAGCTTCGGTCCTGCCGGGTGTCATGGAGATGGAACCCGGTGAGTCGATGGGGTCCGAGGTGGTTCAAGCAACAGCGATGGATGCCACTGATGAGGCTGGTGAGGGCTTTAAAAGAAGGGGGTCTTTGAAAAATGCGGGATCCCAAAAACAATGGGATCCCAATTTCTTTTTAATGGGTTTCAGTACTAACATGGTTTAATTTTGGATGATCATGTAGAGTACCCGCTTTAGGAAACCTCCATTGCTACTAGCATAGCCGCAATCCATACCCTTGATCCAGTCCACTTTCGTATACCTTCTTAGGAGGTCTAGATCAAACATCTTATACTTAACTCAATCGTTCTATACGTATCACCTCGGAACCATCCGTATTGGCTTTTGGAGCCATACCCATAGTTTACATCCCCCCAAACTAGCAGTGAATTTTATAGAAGAATAGGGATAGCAATAAAACCCGTGGTCTGAGCAACATTGTTGTCGCAGGTTTGATCGCTGCTTGGAGTGAATATCTATGGCATGGCCAAGCCATGTGACTTTTTATTGCCATCGTTGCGGGGAAGGGGTGCTCGACACTGACGTCTGGGTCCATTAAATGTGAGATTAAAATGACTAAAGTGATGAACACATTGAGGCCAAAAACATTTTGCAGGTCATTGTCATCGCAGAGTGGGCACACATATTTTTAAACATGTGAACCATGGGCATGTATTGTAACTATTTGTCATTATCTATCCCCTTGAAATGGGATGCAGACACGTCCATATACAACTGAATGCAACTATATATTTGCAAACTCACAGATGTAAACATTTGCAACTGGCAACAGTAACTCTCTATACTCTATGAATAGATTAAATAGATTGGGATCTTAGCAGGCCCCCCTTGTTCATCTCCAGCTTCACTTTTACTGGACCCAGTAGTTGGATGATGTCTGATCTCCGCGGTGCGGTACCGCCCACGCCTTTGGGATCCACTTTCTAAGCAGGATCGGACCCTGTTTCACCTTGCCGAAGAAAAAGTGGGGCAAGCTGGGCTGGTTGGAAGCTCCAGCATATGACGGGAATGGGGAAATTTTATAACTCACTGCTTTGGATGACATGGAAATGGAAAGTCATCTTTTTGGTAAATGATGGCCCTAACAAGATCAGTTTTTCAGCTGGTGGCTCAACCACCAGACATTTGTCATGTGGAGCATTCTCTTCTGTTGCAAGAAAGAAGTATGGCTTTATGAATAGATTTGAATGGACAGTTTGACCTCAGTATGTTTGAGAGTCACTTGATGACTGAAGCAAATCTTGTACCAACCTGTCCAATGCAATCTATTTTTAGCCAGGCAAAGTACAACCCGAGATGGTCATGAATCTTCATCCAGGACATGAGTAAACCCTTCTTGGAATCAATCTGAGACTACCATGTCCAAAAGTAATTTTGGATAAATTTAGCTCTGTTTATAGATTATAATATATATATAATGATATATATATAATGATATATTATATATGATATATATTAGATTTATTGGCATATTCATAATTATATATCATACTCAATCATCATTTCATTTCATATTTCATGTAGATAATATAGTCGATGTAGTTGGAGAATGTTGGAGATCCCAATTGGTCAACCCTGGCTGCCAAAGGCCCAGTGATCATCTTCATGGAGCCTCACTGCGTGGTCTCGCGGCAGGCGCATGCGGGAAAACACGGGGCCCCGGTGGGGTGGAGGATGGTGGAGGGTGATTCTGTGTTTATTGTTGTTCAACAAGTTATTTATTTAAATTTAGATGAATATTTAATGATATTTATTTATCTATATATATATATATATGCGTGTTACTTTGTTTAGTTTATTCATGTATATTTGTATGGTTATATATATAATCATTTAATTATTTGAGTCTCAGGATGTTTTGGAGAAACGAAGTGGACCTGACACTGTCACTCCATCGAATCTATTTGTCGATTCCTGGCCTTGCAGGGCCCTCGGTTGCTGCTACATATGGCTCCAGACCCTGGCCTCATCTTCACCCAAGGTGTTAAGATATTGTCCATATATATATAATATTATATAATATATATATATGTAATATATAATATATAATATATAATATATAATATATAATATATATAATATATATATATATATATATAAATAGTTCTAAGTTCTACGGGTTTCATTAAGGATATCCCCTTGGTCACGACATAGGCCAGGCCTAGCAGCTCAGCAAAGGAGCCTCTTTCCAGCCTTGGGGGATGGCTTAAAATGATCTCTTTGCGCCTGCCTGGCATCCCCCAAATTTGCGGATTCCTCCAAATCGGAGACCCCCAAAAAACCACACGGAAATTGGTCATCAAATTGTATAAACAATGACAATCTCATTTGTAGACATAACTATAATATTATAGTATACTATAGTCATACAAATATATGTTAACTATAATACTATAGGATATGGATTCTATATTATACGATAATGGTATATAAATATATATTAACTACAGTCATTTTAGTATAATATAGGATTTGAAAATATCTACATATATCTAGGATTTACTATAATGGATATGGATCCTATATTATACTAGTATAATACTATACTATATCTAGGATTTGGAATCCCATCCTTTGAAAAGATCCCTGCTGGCCCAGTGGTTGGAGCCGCTGCTGGAGCAGTTGGCCCTGTCGAAAGATCATCGGACCTTGGTGATGCCAACCCTGGACATCATCCCTGAGGCCTTTGGCTGCGGATAATGGCATGAATATATTCTCATTGTTGGTATCTTTCAGTACTATATTACTATTTTTATTACTATTATATTATATTATATTATTATTATATATTATGTGTTTTAAAACGCAAATGATAAGTTTGCCTCTTCTTTGAGAAAAGATGGTATGACATTGAAATTGGATCACACGGGTATGGGGGCAAATCAGGAACCCAAATGGGTATCGATGGAAATACTGAAATTTCTGTGACCCATTTCTGTGACCCAAGAGCAGCGAGTTTCACCAAAGTCAGGAGAGGTACATTGGTAGGAAAGAAATGCTGCTAGCTGCTCGCATCAGTGAACAATCAACCGAAACAATCATTTGTGAAGGAACATGTTGGAACCACACTCTCCAAGTCTTTGTGTGCAGCTAGCGTGATCCCACTCGTGTTTTTTGTGTTTTGGGTCGATGTGTTCTGCTCAGAATAACTTCAACCAGTACTTGCCAGCCAATCACCACATCGGTGGCTTTGATACCTGGATGCATCGATGGGGAGTCCGAAATTGGGGACAGCCTATACATTAGTCAAACAGTTTTTTCTATATAGTTTCCTTACCAAAATGGAAATGGGATGAATTGGTGTGCTTGCGAGCAAGGATCTCCAAATCCGAGTGATTCTGCTGGAATAACATCATTTGGGTCGTGATTTTTGGATCCCTGAGCAGCAAAATCCAGCGAAAAGGCATCCCAAGCCCAAAACCCATTCCCACCATGAAACGCCTGTCCAAAAGCAGCAGCAACCCTCTCCCCAAAAAAAAGAGCACTGCCCCTCAAAAACCGCAGAAAACAGCAAAAACTATCCATCAACTATCCACAACTCTCCATAAGTATCATCTATCCCAGAAAAAAGGTATCAACGCCCCAGCAGAAAATCACTTGCAACGCCCTAGGACTGGACCTTGACCTTCGGCTGGAAGGACCTCATCGAGAAGCGAAACAGCTCGTGCGCCTGATGGATCGGAATCCAGTGATAGTGGATAATTATACCTCTATAGTGACTAATGATTATCACACCAATAATAGACTTATTGGATTAATGATTATCATACCAATAATATCCAATAATTATATACCTCTATAGTGACTAATGATTATTAGACCAGAGACTTATATAGATTAGACACTTGTTGGATGATGGAATTCTGACTGTTCCATTTCAGTCCTTACACGCATTTTCTTAAGCTACGAGTCATGGAGTCTGAATACCATCCCAGTAGGTTCCTAGTTTTTATTCGGAGGAGGTGCTTTCTTACCGTGACGGCTGCAGGTACACCTATCCAGATCCCTATCCGACACCAGCTCTTTCCGGTGGCATCTTTGGGATTTGGACCGACTGGGAAATTGTTGAGAGCAGGGATGGCGAAGCTAAGATAAACTAAGACAACCATCCAGAATGAATATAAAGAGATGAGCATTAGAAGGTGATTCAGAAATTCATGAAACAGAACCAGTGCTGTAGATGCACATGCACGTGCCAATTCCCCAAAAGTGCAATCTTGGAAGGCCAGGGTTTAATCTGGCTGTGGGACGGATTCTGCAGGAAAGACAACTGGGAGCAGATGGGGACCTATGACATCAACATGACCGAATGGGGTGGTGAGCATATTGAGGTGGAGAAAAACCTGGACGGGGAGTTACATGGGAATTTGTTGGTCCGTTGGGAAAGCGAAAGGTATCGGTGTAGGTCAAACCAAGGTGAACATGATGTTTACCCCAAAATGCCCAAACATTGTGAAAGATATCCTCAAAGATCATCCAACATCATCTCAGAACCAGCCTGGGCCCAAATCTCAGCTTCAACAATCCTTCAAATCTGGGTCATCAGGGTAATCCCTTTAACCAATCCCTACTTGGTGGCTCATCCCACTTAGTAAGTGGGTTATAAGCCCAGTTATAAGTGGATTAACCCTACTTATCCCATGTAAATCACTGGGGTGATGTTACCCACTTACGAGCCGTGGGATGAGCCACCAATCCCGAGTCACATCATCCAAGAAATCCCTAGACGAAGTTGACCCTGGGACCTGGCAGATGTCACTTCGGACCTGGCGCTGCCATGGGCGCATCTTGGTGGTGCCCTGTTCACGTTGGGGCAGCTCAGACAGATGACCCAGAGAAAACCTGGTGAAAGGTGAAACTTTTCCCTTGAAACAACAGAAAGAGAGCTATATATATATATATGTGTATATATATATATTTATATACATATAAATGAATTTGTGATAAATCACGGTAAATCCATAGAAAAATCCGATGATAAGGATGTTGTTTTAACATGTTTTAAATAGATCCGGAAGGTTTGTGAGACCTCCATAGTATAAAAGTGCAGAAGGTATTATTCATGAATGGGTTTACGGCCTACCAAGTAATTGCCACATATAACCACATATGATGTTATATAGTGGTAGGCAAGGAAGATCATATATTTTGAGATGATGACTTTTCTGTCTACTTGGGCACCATTGGACAACCCTAAGCCCCCATGAGATGTGTATGGCTTTGGGTCAGAAGATGTCGGAAGTGGAGTACCCCAAGACCTGGGACAGTTTTAACGGACCATCCAATCTACAACCATCGAGGGACGGAGGACTGGTCTCCCTTCCTCCTTTTCTGGTGACATCGGCACAGCAAGGTCGGTCTCAGGCTACCAAGACCAGAAATTGTCTTTCATCCTACATTCCCTGAGGTGCATGCTGTGTGACCCTACATTGCAACATAGTGATACCAGGAGCTTTGTCCCAAAGATCTTTCGGTGTTTTTTCGAGATGTTCACCCTTCGGGAAAGTCAACCCAGTGTCAGATTGGCCTGTTTCCAAACCACCATCGCCCGATTCGTGTTAAGGCATGGGACATGTCTTCCGGGCACCTTGGCTGCATTTCGGGATTGCGAGGACAAGATGGTGAAACAAAATCGAAAAAATATGTGAGCCTATTCGAGATGAGTTGCGCAGTGGAATAAGGGCAACAAAGACATAGCAGTTGTTCGGTCTGTGTCTGTAACACAATTGCAGATTCCCAACTGCAGCAACAACTTGGCCCCTGAGGCAAAGAACCCCTACATTGTCCATGTGCCAGAGGTGGGTGGCAAAAGCTAGGGTATTCCATGCAGTTCGGAAAGCCCAACTGCCAACTGTTGAAACAGGGTCGTCCCATCTCTAAACCCGCCAGCCATTGTTCCATTTCATCCTGGATCCTATAGTTTTTCCTTTGGATGTCTGGCTTGCTGAGGTTGAAAACAGGTGGATTTGTTGTGTTTCTTTCTATTTTTCTCTTCCTTTCCAGTGGGAATGGATCAAAAATACACTCAGGGTGGCAGAGCCGTCTTCAGGTGATGAAAAACACCAAGAGAGCAGCGCTGGTGTGGCTGGATGAGCATTTAGAGGACTATTACAAGAAGGCCTGGATGCTCTGGTGACTGGATGCTGGGAGTTTTCGCGACATCATTATCCATAATCTTGGCATTAAACACTTGGCAGATCTAGATATTTTGCGGATTATGATGATAAAACATCTGTACGGCTTAGATCAGAGTTGATATTGGCCTTCCACTAAAACTCGAGTAGTGAAGTGTTCAGGTAGTTCCAGGGGCCGAAACGGTTGGAAGCCAAGAATTTACGCACCAGTGCAGCTGGAATCCTGGCTTCGAACAGAACCCCCATACTGTAAAAAGAGTGGCCTGGAAGGTGATTTTCTATGATTTTCTTATCATTGCATATCTGGTTGGTGGTTTGGAACATTTTTTTTTCCCATAATATATGGGATAATCCTTCCCATTGACTTTCATATTTTTCAGAGGGGTTAAAACCACCAACCAGATATGTTCATAAATGGGTTTGGCTGAAAATTGGATCCCCAAACATCCAGTCGTTTATCATTATTTGCCCCACTAGAATGACTATAAACTGGGGGTATTACCCGGTGATATTCCATTGACAAGCAGATGTCATATTGGAGGTCAAACATCCCATGAGATATTCCCAAGAAATGATGTTTATCCAATATATATATATATATATATACATATTTACGTCTATAATCTCCCACAATAATTCCTGTTTAATGTTTATTTCCAACATAATCCCATTGTATTTGCAGTATTATTAACATATTCATACATATATATATACATATAACTATATACACACCCCAATGAGACCATATTTTCCCTTTCATTTCCCATTCTTGTACCGTTATATCACTATCTTAGATATTGAGCAATATAATATAATATGATATCATATCATGATATCATATCATATAATATACTGTAACATAACATAACATAATATATATATATATACAACATATAATATAATAAAATAACATATAATATAATATAATATGATATAATATAATATATCATAATTAATACTAGTAATAGTAATAGTAATAATAATAGTAATAATAATAGTAATAATAGTAATAATATTAATAATATATACACCTCCAAATTTTGTTGCTGCATACATCGCCATTCTGATCCCATCCAAAAGTCGCCAAGTCACCGGGATGCCACAGGTTCCCTATGCTCGCCAGATCCAGGTGAGGCCCGTGCTGGAGATGTGGACAAGCCACCATGAAAGTCATTGGCCTACAAAAACAATGTTTTTTTCCCCATACCTCTGTTTACCCTGGTGTAAATGGAGATTTAGTATAGATTTAGGGCCTATGGATATTTGTTTTTGATGTAATACAGATGTTGTCATATGTATGGATATGATATTGGTATTGAGGTGAGGATCAGAGTATTGTTCAGTGTTTTTTTTCATCTATATAGAAATTCACTTACTAGACATGGAGATTTAATGGGTGTTCATGGATCTAGATGGAGATGTAATGGATGTTTATGGATAGACATGGATATTTGCAAGAATTGATGTAAAGGGACTTGTTTTGGAGAATAAAGGGGTATTTAAGACGGTATTACATGTATTTACTGTCATGGATAAACCCCCATGTTCAATAGGAATATAAACGTGTGAGTTTCGTGCCACGAAACATGGAACATGTGGAACATGGCAGAATTCATTTCACCTTATCCTTTGGTTCAATCCCAAAATAGGGCGGGAACCGATGGTTACCTCAATGGCTGCGCCGTGAGTGCACAAACAGACTGCGCTTCTCT
>Ga0126342_10013105_pt1 | contig 14731 bp, 11 predicted proteins | sample Cyp1metagenome_FD_92528 | JGI IMG/M metagenome (GOLD analysis project Ga0126342, IMG submission 92528) | Coral microbial communities from Lord Howe Island, Old Settlement Bay, Australia - Cyphastrea 1 metagenome | ecosystem: Host-associated > Invertebrates > Cnidaria > Coral ... | reverse complement strand
TCATAATATCTCATAATATATCATAATATATCATAATATATCATAATATATCATAATATATCATAATATATCATAATATCTCATAATATATCATAATATCTCATAATATATCATAATATATCATAATATATCATAATATATCATAATATATCATAATATATCATAATATATCATAATATATATATATCTAACCAAACCATTTAAGTCTATCTGTCATTTCTTCAAATCTCCAAGTTCTTCTCGAGCCTTTTTCGAGGATTCCTTCTCCACGGAGCCTTCGGTGGAGCTGCGCAGCCCGGATGCCCCAGCGCTACCGCACTGTTCGTTGGGCGTTTTTAAACATGGTGATGTTCCAGAGTTACCCTCTGGTAATGACTAACATAGCAATGGAAAATCACCATTTTAATGGGAAAACTCACTATAAATGGTCATTTTCAATAGCTATGTGAGTTTACCAGAGTTTTGTTGGTTCGTTTACCGCAAAAATGGGGAAGTATGATGACCAGTAACAAACTCTGCTGTTTCTTAAATGTGTTGAGTCGTAAATGAGTTAAAGCCAACCATACAAATGGGGAGCCAATGAGCTACGAATTGAGTTTTACAACTGACATGGTAGCTCCAAAAGATGCCACGCTTGGAATCCTGGAAAACATCAAGAAACATCATCGAGATTTTCGTCCTGGAAACACTTTTCGGCATCTTTTTTTTGGGTGTGATATATGATATGGTTTAAAAGATGGAATCCAACATTAGAAACACATATACTTATATAAACATCATGAAGCAAGAGGGCCAGATGTGTTTATATAGATGAATACGTTTGTAATGTATGTAATTCTTTTTATATGTAAATCCTTTCTGTATTCGTGGTGATAACTTGGTTATTTGATCTTCCCAATGATATGCCCAGTGACGTACGTGGCAAAAACGTTGCGTGTCCGCCAGGTCCTCAGGTCTCCGTGCACACCGGCGGCTCATCCGCAGATGGTCCCAAAGGATCCTGGCCCCCGGCGATTGGGGAAGTGTTTCGGGGACAGTGCAGCGATTGTTTAGATTGACAGAGTCCGTCAGAGGCTGATTTCATTCAGGACTCTGTTTTCGCTTTCTTTCGGCGGATTTTCAGGTGGATCAGTATTTTTGCAGTTGTTGGTGGCACACCCGTTCATCCTGTTGAGTGATTCAATGCCCAGAGATGTCCCCGACATTATGAGGTCAAACGATCATCTTGGTTGGAACATTTACAGAAGCCCACCATATCTGGCTGGTAAAACCCATGGAGTCCTATTGAGTTTTGACCATCGATGTTCCGAACCGAGTGACAAAAGTGCGTGGATTTTCCAGTCATCTCAAACATACCGACTGAGCAATGGATGCTTTATCACCATTTTTTGGGTCGCATCCACTTTTTTTGGACCCTTTCCAAAAAGATTGAAACGTAAACATCTACTATATTGGTAATTTATACTCTTCCAATTTTTTTTGGGGGTTACATACTAACTCTATATTTTCGGTCTATGTAAGATCTAAAACTCGAACACCTTTTCTCACGTCTTTCTCCAAAAAGAATCACCATGGTCGCTTAAAAAGGGATAGGTCCCGCGAAGCCGCGCCGCGGCGGTCCAGGACAGCCCACTCCACGAAGTAGCAAACAAAATACCGCCAAGCCCAAGCCCCAAAATAAAAACCGCCCGGCAGCACAGACCGCGATGTGGGGATGGAGGATGATGATTTGAACGGTATCTTAAAATGGATGGTGGTATTTAACGATTGTAATGATGATTCTGGACTTGGTTTGAAGTCTGGTCTCCAATTCCAGAGCTGAGGGAAGCACTGGAGGTTTTCTTGGCGTTTGAACAGACGGAGCCAAGTCAGTGGTTCTCTGATGGATCTGAAACCATCATTTTTTTTGGGAAGATTTTGATCCTTTCCACGTAACTTGTGTGAAGATTTCTCCAATGAAAATGGAGGATAGCTCTGAACCACTCGACTCAACCTTTGAGGAAATCATGGTCCGATTTTTTGAATGGCCATACATTCCAGCCATGGAGTTGATTTCCGGAGGGTTTTTGGGGACAAATTCGAGGACGTCCTGAATATTTGGCTGGCACAAAATGATGGTTAAACCACCTTAATTTTGCGATTGTCCGAGCAAGCCAGTGACCAACCGAAATTGTGGCCATCGACGCGCCACCTGCATTTGCGCACTGCTGAGTTTTTGGAAGTCCATTGGAAACCGAGGAAAACAATTGCCTCTGTACATACGAGTCTCTAGAACCATCGTGAGTCCTGGCAAGTTTGAGAGACACGATGTTTTTTGCGCGTTACCTCTTGGCCTCAAGCAGAATCATGAAGGCATGACCTTGTTTCAGGTTTGTGAACTGTTTGGTAAACTGGTTGGTAAACTGGTTGAACACCAAAAAGGACGTTTCTTTTTCTTTGCATTTTTTGAGCTGCTCCCAGATCTGTAACTTTGGGCCGAGGGCGTGGCGTCTCTTGACTTTTATTTCCTGACGCAAATTGGAAGCTGGACCCATTATTAGCGTGATTATGATCAAGGGCTATCTCTCGAAAAGATTCCAAGGCGCCATACCAGCAACCACCAGTTGTAGGAACAGGTCCAAGACGCGTTTCACGGCAGTTTAAGTGGCAGCTTAAGCACCATTTTTTGGAAGCACACCCCAAGTGGGATATGGGGAGCCCTAGCACACTTACACCAGGGAGGCCTGTACAGGTGAGCCGCTCGGGGTTCGGGACCGAAGAGCCAGGTGGACAACACGCACTTCATGGTCTTCACCACTGTCCTCACCTTCTATGCGCTTACTGCGGATGACTTGAGGATATCACCAGCTAAAATGGAAGGTTGAACCAGCAAGCCTTAAAGCCAACCCGGGCTTGGTGAATAAATATTACAGGTGCCAAGAACTCCAAAAGGATTTGATGGTCAAGACCCAGAGGGTTGCTATAGATTTTCCTTGGAACGTCAGCAATTCTTACAGTACGGCATCAGGGGGCGGCAATTTTGCATTTTTTTCACATGCAAAAAAGTGATCAAACACTTGGTAAACATAATGAAGATCTTCCAGTCCAGGGTTCCTTCTGGAGATTAGAATCAGAATGAATTTGACATTGAAAAATCACCCGAACCGAATCCATGGTTCTTGGATTCTTGGTGCCAGGCTACTCTCGCTGGCATCATGATTTCAATTGAGCCGTGACTGTGTCTAGAGTCTAGCAATTTTTGATTGGGTGATTGTTGTGTTACATTACCTGGTTTATTGGTGATGTTAAATTGTAGTCCATATATATAATTAACATTAGTTGTATAAGGGGACGCCTATGAACCACTGCGTATGTTTCATGGAATGGGATCATCCTCACTCTATGCTGGCCACACAAACATCACTCGAGCCAGGATCATACTCACAGAGAAGCCGGCAGACATGATTTTCAACATCATTGGAATCTTATGTCTCTGAGCTGCACTGAAATCAATCGGAACGACAGATTTTGGTGACATTGGAATCCACAGAGTGCTGGATGCCTGATTCTGTATATATATATATGGGTATGGATCAATACCTATTAATACCATTTTTAGGGGGATGAACATCCATAAATCCCAGCTATTTTGTTGTGAACTACAGGGGGATAGGGTTTTGACCCATCCCCATATCTCAGCGTTGCTCCAACGAACGTGTTCTAGGTAGCCGTCGTAGCCACTTTCTTTGGAGAGGTGAGTTGCCTTTGCTGCGAGGTATTACGGTCTTCTCCTGTGAGGCTCGGGCGTTCACAGGACATCGTTTTTTTTTGCCAAAGGTTCCTTTTGGAAACTGACCATGCTTTATTCCCAGAAGTTTTTGTTAAGTAATGACTTCCCATTTTGGTAATGGAGACTTTTCTTCCCAATCTTTTTTAAGGATTTTGACTGTACAGTCTCTGTTCAATCTATGTTCTCCCCATTTTAAATTTGGATCAGTGAGATCTCCTGTGAAACGATTCCGTGGTTTCTTTTGTTTCTCTTGCCGTGTCCCTCTCTATAGAGGTATACATATTTCGAAATACCATGATATACAGCGTATATGTTTACATAATATGAGTTGATATGGCACATATACATATATGATCTATGTTTATTGTTGTATATATAATATGCATTAATATGTAATATCCATATAAAATACCGTACTGACATGTCTACATCACTGCGCAATGTCATGTCCCAAGGTTCACTGTGACATTCGTTTGACGTTTCTGCCAGGTGGTCCTGTCTTGCCTAGGGAAGGCGGAGTGGGAGCATTGGGACGTCCCCTTTTTTTGCAATGTGGTCACTAAAAGATACGAAAGAAGTAGATCTGGTTGGTGGTTTCAAACATGACTTTTATTTTCCATCATATATGAGATAATCCTTCCCATTGACTAATATTTTTAAAGATAGTTAAAACCACCAACCAGAGATTGAACAGCAACTTGGCTGAGTTCGGAGGAAATGATCAGAAATCACTGAAGGGATGAAATGATACTCATTTTTGGGTGCTGTGAGAGGAAACAATGAGGTTGTTAAGCATGGGACGGAATGTTGTTCTACTGGCAGATGGTTTCAGAACTTGGGATGGGGACCGTCCGTCAGGAGGATGAATATACATTTATATACCAGCTTATCTGTCAGTGAACTAACATAGCCATGGAAAAAAAAATAGGCCGTCTATGAATGGGCCTTTTTCCATAGCCCATAGCTTTGTTATAGTTTACTGGAGTGTAATTGTGGTGGTTCACAGAAAGTCAGACACAAGGGTGAACGGGTGACCTGACCCAGATCCAAGCAGCTAGACCGACTGGCAAATGGTAGGGCAACAGTGAATTGTTCGCTGTTTCCATGGAGGAAGATACCATCCTGATGGGGAGCCAACACTTGTTTGCGATGTTGGCTCATATCGAATTATTGATGGCACGTGAAGAGCTCAAAAATCAGAGCTCCATGATTTGCCATGCAGCCTTGGGTCCTTGGCCTATTTTGAGATATGAACTTCATGACCCTCCATTTTTCATCGACATAGTCATGGGAACAGCATGACAAGCCAATTTTTGTAGATCATTTCCCATCATTTTCCCAATCCCAGAATTTCCCATGTCCTTTTCGAGTCGTCGAAACGATTGAAAAGGTGGACTACTACCTGAGTTTTTTCTTTCTGCTGGATGTGATCAGCACAGCTACGCTCCTGCTTGGCTCTCACGTAAAACATGTCGAAAATTTGGGGAAGGCCCTCCAAATTATGATGCCAAAGGAAGAAACAATCATCAAATGCCTCTTAGAAAGTGGGATTTGAGGCTCACAATTTCAAACCATTTCAAACCATTTCGAACCATTTCAAACAATCTCTTTTTTTCCATGTTTTTTCCATATTCTTTGGCTTTCCCAAGGCTGGATCTCACCTGGATTAGCGAGGCGATCCAGGCCCGGCGCTTCGCTTTGGGCCTGTGGGCCGCTGGGATTTTCCGGCAGTGGGCCATGTGGGGCCGTCACGTCAGGGGGACAACAGCGACGCCTCAGACCTGCGCTCCGGCAGGCGACGGGTTCCGTGGGTTCAAAGTGGCTAAAATGGGGAGAGGTGTGGTTTGGGGTAAGTTACCCTCTGGTAATTTAACATAGCTATTGAAAATGACCATTTATAGTGGATTTACCCATTGAAAATTGTGATTTCCCATAGTTATGTTAGTTTACCAGAGGGTATATAAGGCAGTTAGGTAAGGTGTGAGGGCCATGAAATGCGAATTACTGACCTGTTGTGAAAAATCCGAAAGCTCGGGGAGAGATTTGGTATCCTCAACAAGTCAGGTCTCCAATTCCTGCGAAGCCAGAGATGAGCGGTTTTCTGGTCGATCAATCAATCCTGTCCCGGAGGCCAATGCTTTCCTAGGTTATATCATGTTACAGCATAAGTTATATCCGTGGATTTACACATTTCTTGCTGAGCAACCTGAAAGTCAAACAACTTATTTCACCTACCATAGCAGTAGAGACTTAGTGACAATCCATGATTGGAGACTCTTTGGGGTAGTTCTAATAGTTCTAAGGTCACCAGGCGGTTTTGGCTCCTCCAAGTTCTTTAAGAGACCAATGACTCCAATGACCAACTTTCACCCAAGAACTTTACTTGGCCGGTCCAGGACAGCGAGAGTAGGCGCCCGCGCCAGTCGTGTGGTGCGTGTGCTGCGGTTAGCCGGGGAGCCTGGGGCTCTGGGCTATGGCCATGGGTCAGATTTGGTCATTTTAAGCACCCTGGAACTGTGGAACTGTGGCTGCCCCGGAACGAAGAAGCTTCATCCATTGGGCAATGCGGCAAATCCAAGGACAAACCGTTTTGGGGGATCCTTCATGTCCAGCCGAACTCGGTGCAACGGTTTTTGGGTGATCCAAATTGACTCAAAAAGATACGTCTAAGGTGCGTCTTGGGATGTCTCGAAACCATCATTCCAACTTATTGGGGGTTAGGCCATGCCATGGTTATAACATGTTATATATATACACACTTATTAAATGGGTTTATAACATGTTAACATAGTTATAATATGTTATTTGCCATGCTTAGACCCCTAGATTTGCATGGCGTTACCGAGGTTCGAATCCTGAAACTCTACAAAGCTTACTACGAGGCCCGAATCCTCCGCTCGGACCATGTTCTACAAACACACTCCAGAAAGAGGATGTAGCTTCTAAATCTCCGGTTTTAGGCAGTTCAACATGTTCTAACGTGTTCATACATGTTCAATGTTCCCAGACTTGGATGAAAGGAACCCCCACGTTTGATGGTACATTTCCGATGGTTTCCTGTAGATATTCCCTCAACCAATACATGGAAACATCACTTAGAGACGAGTCAATAGTGGTGAAACTTACAATATATGGGGGCTTGTTGTTGGATTTACCATGTTAAGCATTTAGTGTTTACCAGGATGCGGAGGGGAAGGCTCCGTGGATACCCAAGGACTGGATCCCTCCTGGGTGTTCCCATCCCCTGTGGCTCGGCTCCTCCGAAAAATCACAGGCGAAACAGCGCAAGGCAGAGAGAGAAAGAAGAAAAAGGATGGGTGAGCTGGAGGTGCGATGAAGGGGATGGTGGGGATGGTGGGGATGGTGAACCCAGATTCCAATTTCTCTCCAGGCTGACTTGGCCGCGCCAAGTCGACAACTGGGTCCCGGAAGAGTCTGGATTTTTCACCGACAAACCCAAGGAAGTTGTTTATGATACTTCCAAACCACCAAAAGGGCCATCCTTGACAAGTCCATTTTGAAGGAGTCCAGGATCCCTTGAAAGGCATACCATGCTGTACAGTTCAATCTGTTTTTGTGGTCCTGTCTAGCCGCGAAACGCACCTCAATCTGAATGTTTTGGGAGCAGTTATAGCAGCTATATCTCATTTATCTTCGGAGAATATAAGAGACATCTCTGGCCGCCTGGCCCGGCCTTTAGACCTTGCTTTGATGAGGATACAGCAGGTTGATCTTTTGCCATTCAATGAGGAATACAACATCACTGGAGGGGTTTAGAGGTTTGGATTTCCTGGTGCGCCTTGGATTCATGGAAGTGAACATTGAGTGAACATGATTGTGTATACCCTCTGGTAATTTAACGTAGCTATTAAAAATGGCTATTTATAGTGGATTTTCCCATTAAACATGGTGATTTTCCATAGCTACGTTAAATTACCAGAGGGTATATATATATGTAATTGTTCACAACTATAGATATGGTGGAACATACACCCTCTATGTATAAAAAAGCTTGGAAGGGATAACATGTTTCTCATTTTCAGTCCGATCCCATTCAGCATCACCTTGGACTGCAGCTTGGACTGCTGTAGGATGACTGGGATGAAGCCGACTACGAAGCCTTAGAGAATGGGCACGGCAAAGACACGGAAAGTGCCTTGACCGCGCCGAACATTAAACGACTTTTTCGAACGTTTTTTTGGGTTTCCCTGGTGTTGTTCTGCAACAAAAAGAAGGTCGTTAAGCAACAAGAGATGAGGATTTTTTTGCGATGTTCAACCAACCTTGGGACTTCTTCAACATTGGAATTAGAGAAGAGTTGCAATTCTTTGGGGTTCTCCGGATCTGAAGGTCCCAGTCATTGGTGATTCATCCATTTTGGGGTCATCCAATTTTGATCCGAAAGTTCAGAGCTGCTTGGTGTTTCGTTTCACTTTGGATGATGATCCTACTTCGCTTCAAATTTTGCACCCGAAAAAATGAGTGACGGAAAGAAGAATCCCAGCAAAGTAGAAACAGTGATGGACAGTCCTGGAGGTTTCCTGAAAAATTGGGCTACCCCTAGTTATCATCGGTTTTAATGGCATTTTCCACGATAAACCATCCAGCGAGCTTGGGGATCCCCCATGACTATGGAAACCTCCATTTCTCATCCCAACCCCCTTAATACTAAATACCCTGCAGAAATCCATGGGTTGTGGTATGGTATGTATTCCCTTGCCCATACAGGGGGGCATTTAATGTTACATTGGCTATAAACGATCCAATTTCAAGATTCTTGAACTAAACCAGGATTTTTCATGTAATTAGAAAAAATTGGCTATCCGGGATATCCGGCTATCCATCCCAATTTCTGATGGTTTCGCCCACATTTTTTGATGGTTTACGGATGGTTTATCCTCTGGTAAACTAACATAGCTATTGAAAATGGCTATTTATAGTGAGTTTTCCCATTAAAAATGGTGATTTTCCATAGCTATGTTAGTTTACCAGAGGGTAAACCATCAGTTCCAGCTGACTTCCCATCGTGTCCAGGTCGCGTCGGGAAGAAGCTCTCGGAGATGACCACGCGACGTGTCATCTGTGCCTTTGGATTTGGGGGTCTGGACCTGTTGGCCAAAAGAAACGCGGAGAAAAATCATCAAACATCCATAGGAATTTGGGACAAATGCCATAGGAATGAAATCCATGGGAATTCAGAGGAATTTAGGACACATCCATAGGAATTTAGGACAAATCCATAGGAATTTAGGAAAAAACCATAGGAATAAAATCATAGGAATTTAGGACAAATCCGATCGGAATTGCGTCAAATCAACGGCCTTGGTACAGAGAAATGAAACCAGACTGGTGAGACTGGTGCAGCACCAATTGCTGGGATCCTTTGTCTCCAAATTTGTGTTGGTTAAATCCACGTGTTGCCGATTAACCCTAGAGTTATTTCTTGGTGAAATCCCAAATGATCTTTGAATGCCAAGTAGTTTTGTTGTTGATATACCCTTCTGTAAACTAACATGGATGTGGAAAACCCACCATTTGTAGATTATTTTTCTACGGCAACCATGGGTTTTGCGCCTCTATCTGTAGTTTACCCTAGGGTAAATCCCAAATTACTACGATATTTTCTTGGTGAAAGTTTTCACTTCCATCCCGTAGCGTAGCGTTTTTTGGCGGAAAAATCCCAGCATTTTTGGCCCACGGCCAGGCCTAATTTTGGCCATGCTGCTCATCCAACCCTTGCTCTCCAAAGAAACGGCGCGGTGCCATATGATCCATATGGATATGGGTCAAGTCATTAGGGTCTCCCAAGAATTGGATGGTTAATACTAAGTGAAGAAAACCACCCATGACTGGGAATGGTTTATATATACCACCTATAAAATTTTTGGTGAATTGGGGGATGGTGCAGATGGCATTGTTTTAGCAACCTAAAATTCAATAGACATTCCAATCTGTGGGGAAAGCCAGGTACTTAATTTTGACCCATAGCCATATTTTCCCGAGATGGGGCAATGATTGGGATATATCTGGAGAATCTGGAGAATCTGGAGATGTCATGAAATATGGGGATGGTTCAACACCTACAATGGGCCATGTGCCTGAGGGTATGGATATGGGTATATCCATAAATCACAGCTATTTGAGTGTGAACAGAAGGCTACCAGGGTTTTGACTTGTACCCATACTTTCCCTATAAAAATGGGGCAATAATTTGAGAGGTCTATCACGGTCTATCACATCTATCTTCCATTTTCGAATACACCCATGTTGGAGTTCCTTCTTTGAATTTGGGGGTCGCCAACAAGAAGTGGTTCGCAAAATAGATTCAGCAAACACATACAGTATACAGTACACACACGAATACATACATCACATATATATATATATATACATACATATATATATATAGATAATATGCATCGATAACTATCCACATGTATTATATATACACACATCTACCTTGACAGCCTGCAGTGTGAACTCGTCGGTGACAGGCTGATCAAACTCCCTACTCCGCAGTCTACGGCGCCAATCAGGTCTGGGAGGCCTGGCACCTGGGGCGTTGAAGATCGGATCCACAAAACGGATCGTTGTGGACCTGGAAATGGTGGTTTTTCAGCCCGGAAAATGGTTACCCTCTGGTAAACATACAAAAAACTATGGAAAATCACCATTTTTAATGGGTAAATCCACTATTTCTATGGCCATTTTCAATAGCTATGTTAAATTACCAGAGGGTATTTCATATGAATTGATGATACAGCTATCAACTTTGGGGGTAGACACAGCCAATTTGGGTTAGGGGGGTAATTGGACTAGCACATTTTGGATATCATGAGACATACAACTGTGATAAGTTGGGTTTGTCCAGACACGTCCAAAACTATCCAGAATCCAGTAGTTAGGAGGGAGCGATTCGGAGCGTTTGGGGTATCAATATTCTCTATTTAATGGGGAGCCAAGGAGCTACGAATTATATAAGCTTTCCAATCATCTGTTGAGGGACCAGCAGCTTGGCTGTGCAGCGACCAGCACCTTGCTTGAACAACCTCAAACCGGGGAGAAACAGTAACTTTGAATTGCCTGATGAGGAGTATAGCCAGAAAACATGGAACATTGAGGATACAACATGCTATGTCGATATATATATATGAGTATATCAACCCCTAACCATTTACGACACAAGAACATGTCCTTCGCCATCCTCTGGCAGATGATCATCGACGAGCCAGATCGCTTTTTTTTTGCTTTACAAAAACGGTGTATTTTCCAACAAACAATCCCTTTTTTTTGCCGTGTAATATAGAATTAACTGGGTATGGATCAATACCTATTAATACCATTTTTAATGGGATGAACATCCATTTACCAGCTATTTTGATGTTCACCAGGGGTACAAGGTTTTGACACACTGCCAACTAGTAATATGGATATATAACTTATAACTATTAGCCTCTGGTAAACTAACAATAGCGAACTGGAAAATCACCATCTTCAATAGGTAAATCAATTATTTCTATGGGCCATGGCTTCAATAGCTATGCAACAAATTACCAGAGGGTAATATTTTTTCATATCCCCATGAGAGTCTGCATATATTCTCCATATGTCTCCATTTGGGATGAAGGGATCTCCCGAGACATAGCCATAACCATATATATCCATATGTAACCACATACAACCACATACAATCTGTATATGTATATGTATACATATATATATATACACAATCATCATCATGTTATAAACATATCATCTATAACCATCTATAACCATCTACAACCATCAAGAATGTGGTGTTTACCTGCCATAAGCAGCTACCGTGACTCAGGGTTGAAATTCCATCAGAAATGGAGGCCTTTGAAGCGAAGCTGTTGAACAATAGCACGGCCAACAGCATCACGTGAGCCACGGCCTGGGAGAGTGCTGGAACTGAAGAATCTGGGGAATCTTGAGCGAACACCTAACATGAAAAGTTTTTATTTTTGTTTTTATATATATATATATATATTATATTAAATGTAATTCTTACAGATAGAATTAGTATGAACATGGACCCAGATCATGGCAAAATTGGAATTCTCGAACCAACATGAAGACTCTAAGCAGCACGGATGGGGATTGCCATATCCCCTATAAGTTGATGTGTATCCCCAACAGCACAGGTGGTTTTGTTAAGTGTGCCACCAAGTTTCAGCCTGGAAGGTACGACAATGCCTTTGCCTCAGGAATGCATAGTGATCATGGTACATCAGGGGGAACCGCGTAGTACTTGGAATGTTTGGGCGAGTTCCGGACTGAGCCCTGGACTTTCTCAGAGCTTTTCTGCCTAGGCGTTTCTGAAGTACATCTACTACCACAACTGGTATGTTGGCAACCATGGGGTGCTTCCCTCAGCTCTGCATGTTGAGATAAGCAGTGCGATTGATGTTTAGAATGAGGCCCTGATGGTTTAAAGATATGGGATGCAGTCCTTCAAGAAGCAGTGCAGATTCCAAGTTTTTTACTACATCGATTTCGGGCTGCAGGGCACCTACTGCCCTGGAAGCAATTGCGCCGGGCTGTTCCTAGGCGCTGCGTCAAACAACTGTCTAACTTTTCAGTTTCTTTGCCGGGTCATTGATTTCTTTGGAGGGGATATGGTTCCCCGGTTTCTTGGAAAATAATTCCTTGAATTATCACCATTTCCCTATGAAACTGCTATGAATTTAAATCAGATAAACCGGAATATCATTTTGTTGGTTCTACATTTTATATTATATCCCCCTGCGTGGTGGGGTTTGTACCCATAAACAATCAATCTTTCCCACGAAAAAGAGTGCACACCTCACCTCTCAAGCCATTTTTTCAATATTTAGAAGTGGCCACGCTTACACAATGGTATGATTTAATGTACATATTTGTGTGTATATATATATATATATATATATATGTATATATATATATATATACATGTATGTATGTATATATATATATATATACATATGATATGATATGATATGATATGATATGCTATGATATGATATATATATATATATATGATGTAAATATTATGACGATGAATTATATATAATATATACATATAGTATGTAAATATATGCAATAGTATGAATACGTGCACACACACACACTCCCAGGTCCCAGTTGTCAGCTGTTTTAGATCCACAGCCCTAAAGATAAACCCCAAAGGTGTGTAGCCAATGGATCCCAACATGATCCTGTACCTCTAGTGACTCTAGTTGTCCCCTAAGGTGTGAATCCACATCCTTTTTTTTGTCGGCCTAAGTGATCCTTAAAAAGTCGTCCTAAGTGATCTTTTTGGACCTTTTTCAAGAGGTTTCTCCAAAATTGGTGACTTCCTGACCACACTTCCCCCTTGGCCATCTCCCTGCAGGCTCGCTCTTCTGGTTTGGCCTCGCAGGCCTGGGATTTTTGGCAGATCGATTCTGACTTGAAGAATCCGGTCGAAAAAATTCGACAGCCCCAAGAAACCGTTGGGACATGTTGGGACTAGGGGATCAGTCGACATCGGAGGGGGTCCGATTTGGATAGATTTGGGGGGATGGGAGATTGGGAGAATAGGAGTTACCATGTGACCTGGATTTCTAGCTCAATTTTATGTTGATCTCCAAGCCACTTGCTGAACATCTGCAATCAGATTGATGTGAATCGCGTCAGGTGTGAAAATAGGGGGATGTTATCCAAATGGCCGTTGAAATGACATGGGTATGGATCAATACCTATGAAAATACCATTTTTAGGGGGATGAACATCCATAAATCCCAGCTATTTTGATGTGAACTACAGGGGTACAAGGTTTTGACACACTGCCACATGATGAAATATTCTATTTTGGTCTTGAGGCTACCTCTAAATTTCAGACAGCAATCGCCACCTTCGAGGTCAGAGTTCGGATGCGAACTTTAGCAGCAATTTAGAGGACAGCGATGGAAACCGGTGAGGAGATTTTAGAAGATGAAGCATATGATTCTAGCAATTTCTTAGCCATATGATTAGCCAGAAGATTTTCTGATTATGGGAATCTAGGACATCTAGGATCCAGAATGATCTTTTTTTGCTTCTGAACACCTGCAGTTTTTTTGTTCAATCCAATATGATAGATCCAATCCAAATCAATCGATCAATCTATTCAATCCTAGATATAGATCTGTTAGAACCAGCAAATTCTATCTAGGATATACCCTCTGGTAAACATACAAAAAACTATGGAAAATCACCATTTTCAATGGGAACATCCACTATTTCGACTGGGTCATTTTCAATAGCCATGTTAGTCATTACCAGAGGGTAGAATCTAGAACCAGAAAAATAGCTCCATCAATCCAGGGGTGATCCCAATCCTTTCGCAGTACACCCAGATGAGCTCTGGCGTGTTGGACAGCTGGGTGGAATCGACTAGCGAGGACTGAACAGAACCAGCAGTGACCCAAACCGAAAAAAAGTTGGCCCAGGGGTTGGTAAATGTTGCTTGGGAATTTTGAAAATCACTGGAAAAATTGTCAGTTTCTTGCAAATTCTGTGTATTTTCTTTTTTCTTCGGTGCTTTTTTAAGGACCGTTATCAACCCCATAAGCTTTTTTGGGCATTACTCTATCTGATATATATAGGATGATCATCATCCATGAACTGTGAATAACTGGGAATTCCTACTGAATCAACAACAAGATGGACTGGAACAGAAATTGTGACCCGGATGGTACCGAGGGTACCGAGGGTGAACTTTTGGGAGTACTTTGGATAGCCAACTCGTGGGGATTTGATGTTTTCCATTTTTTCCCCACCTGCCAGGTGAGGGTTGTTAGATTTTATGTCAGTTGCCTCCTCCTCCTCCTCCTCCTCCGCCTCCTCCTGCCTCGTCCTCCTCGTCCTCCTCGTCGTCCTCGTCGTCCTCGTCGTCCTCGTCGTCCTTGCTCAACTGCGACCCGCGATCCACAGTGTTCT
>Ga0126342_10013104_pt1 | contig 14732 bp, 18 predicted proteins | sample Cyp1metagenome_FD_92528 | JGI IMG/M metagenome (GOLD analysis project Ga0126342, IMG submission 92528) | Coral microbial communities from Lord Howe Island, Old Settlement Bay, Australia - Cyphastrea 1 metagenome | ecosystem: Host-associated > Invertebrates > Cnidaria > Coral ... | reverse complement strand
TTTCCCTACTCGACTGACCAGGATTTTGGACCTAGGAACCCTCAAGGCATGAACTACTTCATCACTATAAAGTTCCTCATTCGAGTAATGTTACTCAGTAACATTCTCCCATCAGCAGTGTGTGTAAGCAGTGTGTGTGGAATCAGCCAAGGAATTTTAGATACGTCCACCTTGTCTTGCTCATAGGTGCCACTGACTCTTCAGAGCATCCACATGTGGATATGCGGCACATTTTGACAAAGAATCATCCTCAACGTGGAGCTACATTGGCGCAGATGCTGGGTACAGGTCAGTGAAATGAAGTGAGGCAATCATTGGACATGACACGTTTCGTATTTCCGTCCCTTCTCACAACGTGCAACGGGTATGACCAAAGAGAAGCCTGACTGATAGCCAAAGTGGCGCTATTTCAATGCCGTCAATAGGATGAATTTGGTTGAACAGCACAAATCTGAGGATGCGAGAAGCTCTGACCACACATGGCTATTTTTACTCCAGCAATGTTGACTGCCTGCCTCAGTCATACATTGAAACAGCTACTCGGTGATGATGGGGTCATTGGCGATTTTATTGTTCAAACATGCTAAACTAGTTGGCATCCCCCTAGATCCCCTTAGGCATTGGGACCTTGCCAAGTGGCGTGAAACTTGATGAGGTTTACTCATATGCAGAGCAGCTGCATGCCCTGCCCGCAGAGCAAAAGAGACGGTGCGCTCGACCAAAGGGGACTTATTCCGGCTCTGATGCTGCTTGACTGCAGAGATCCGCAGAATCTGATTTAAACATATTTGAAACAGCTAGGCATGCTATAGATTTGCACGCAGTTGATCAGGTGTTCTGATTGCAAATGGATTCACAGGAGGGATTCAAGAAGATTTCATGACTCTGCAAATTTGTTTTGAGATAAAGTCACCAGTAGACTCAGAGCTTTCGCGAATATGAGGAAGAAAAAAGAGAAGCAAAAGGAAAAAGAATCATATTCAAGACAATTCTTGCTTAATTTCATTTTTTTTGGACTTTGTGATCAGCTCCACTCAATATGAGACTAGGCCAATGCGCTTGACTCTTGCAGTCAGTCGCCGTGTTGCGTTTCTTTTCTAAATCTGGCCGAACCGGATTCTTTCGAGCCTGAAACAGCTCACAAATGATTGCCTGATTGAAGGTTGGAGTCGATGAGCTCGCGTACGAAGTTGCTTGGAGAATGGGGCGAAAACCGTCCGCTTGCTTGACAGCACTGGGCCAGATCCTCACCGGTTCCTCGCTGTCAGGCTGGGAGCACGGCGAGCGTCCGTGCTTGGGACTACAGCAGAACACGTTTTCCAACGAGTGGACACCACTACCCAGATGTTGCTTGTCAGGTCAGTGTGGAGAGACAGCCTTGGTTTTTGCATCTTCCGATTCCAAGAATTGGTGCAATCCAACATGCTGCAGAGTTCTGTGGAACGAATGACTTTGATGTTGTCATTGCGAAGGCTTGTTTAGTTGCTACATGTTGCTACTGTTGCGCCCTCTTTGTTTGTTTCAAATCTGCAGGTTCCCAGTTCTGTACGTGAATAGATTAGATAGATAGACATGATGGTTTCACGACATTTTTCAGTCTTGACATAGATGGTCTATCTAATCCTCCTTGCGATCTGCAGGCAAGGGAAAGGCTTCTGCATGCAGCAAACCTGTCGCAATTTAGTCATTTGCCATCGCGATTTCAGCCACCCTCAGGTCACATGTTCTCAGACTGGAATGAACTTTTCTCAATTCCTAGACGCCGCTTGGCTGAAAGAGGTGCTTCCTATACATGTATGCACTGGGAGTGATGAGCAAGATGCATTCCATGTGGCTTCTCAACGTGTTTATGGAGATCCATGGACATGGAGCCTTGGCTACTGAGGACCTCTATGAGCGCCAGGATTTGTTGGGAAAGGCACTGATGACCAGCTTTGCCGAGATGCTGGACTTACCTCCAGACACCTTCAGGCAGTTCTTTGAAGGTGACGGACCCGAGGGACCCGAGGGACCCGAGGGACCCGAGGGACCCGAAATACTCAAGAGACCCTGGTGATGGGATGGTTGATGAGTCTGTAAGATCATGGAGCAGGCTTAGTCCAGAGGGTATCCACCATGAATCTCCATGCTTTAGTGAAGCCTTTTGAGTCGCTGACGAGTCGATTTCGTCGCTTGAACGTCAGGATATGGGCACCATTCGCTTGCTGCGATATCCCCCTGCAGAGACTCCAGAGGAAGCCGCCAGGCGGCAGGTGGCAAGCTATGGCATCAGCCCTCATACCGACTTCGAGGCTGGGTCAAACCACCATGGTAAATGGGGACTTAACCAGGAAACATGGCCATTAGTAAAATGGGCTGGATTCATGGGATAATATCATTTTGATGTATATATATATATTATATATTTATATTTGAGATATCATTATCAGGATTGGGATGAGGTAAACTCAATGATAAACCATCGACAAGTAGGAAGCAGGGTTTATGAAGTACTGGGTATACAGTTAACAACGGTATACCGATAGCAATGGGGATGATGCCCATGATGTATTGGGTTTACCACATTACCCCAAAATCACCAATGCATTATCATTTATGACCATCTTTCCCATTAACATGAATATTTTGAGGGTATATCCCGCATTTCTGAACAAGTCCAAAGTCTCTTTTTTCCGGAATGAGTTGATGTACTGACTGAAATTGCTTTGCAAAGAACCTGTCAGGCCTTCACGTTGATGCATCAAAATGCACCGGGGCTTCAGTTCCTGAAACCGGGGGGACGTACCTGGCTGGATGCTCCTGTGAAAAAGGAGGAGTTCGTGGTGAATCTTGGCCAATCTTGGCCTCCAAGTTCTAAAAAAACTGGGCCAAATTCCACAGTGCCACAGGGGCTTCAAACCCAGCACTGTGAGTGATTCAGGATTGTTGGAGATGTACTGGAACGCTTCACCAATGGAGCACCTGGCCGTGAAATCCTGCTTTTTTTTTTTTCCATTTTTGAACGGCTAGAGTCGGCTAGAGAAGATATGAGTCACTTGAACAGACATGATGCAGTTTCGTTTCAAATTTCTGGTGTTGCAGTACATGGCTAGGTCCTGCGTGCAACTCCACATAGAGTCCTACAGACTTCCTGGGAGCGCTTTTCCATCATCCGCTTCAATGTCTCCTGGATGCAAGGTTGAATCAAGTTGAATCGCTATTTATTGTTGTTTCTATGGGCACAACTTTGGACATAATGCTAGCATACGCACGCATGTGATGCTGTTTTACTCTGAGACTTTGAGAGTCTTGCCACCCTCTAAAGACTCTTGCTTTTGCAAGTTGATCTTCTGCAGCTCTAATTCGCTGAACAGAAGTTGCACGATGGAACAACGATGGTCAAAATGCATCAAAATGCCCTGAAGATTAGATTCCCAGCACTTTGAGAAGCTCCAGGCCATGCGTCCAGAAACTCTGGTCCAACCTCTTCCATGCTTCATCTCGGAGTCCCGCCCAGCACGCTATACGCCGGTCACCATGCAAAAGCACATGGACACGACCATAAAGCGATTGGAAGAGGGCCTTGGTGCTTGGCACAAGGTGCTCCAGCATTGAAACAGATTGAAACATATTGAACCACACACACATACATACATATATAATGTTTTGATGTTTTGGTTATTTTCGGTTCCATTATTTTCAGATGTTCCCAGAATTTGAGTTACATCTCAACACAACTGGCGTGGGCTTCAAACAGGTGTCGTTTGCCAAGGGGGTTGTCAAAAGACTTAGCTCCCAGAAGTTTTTTGCCTTCAGGGCAATCCGGGACACAGCCTCTCAGCAAACTATGTCTACGACAAGCCAAACTGACAGATCTCCATTTGGATTGACGCTTGGAGGAGACTCTGGTGATGGGTTTTTCTGTCTCTGGCTGTGTCACAGATCGCCCGGTTCTGTTCTTGCCAAGAATCAGAATCGCTCAGGGCATAGTGGATTTTTGTTTATTTCTTGTTTGTCAGGCTTGATAGCTTTGTCCACTGTTTGGAGCTTTCAATACACTGGTCTTGATTTTGATACAGGATATGGAACTGTACACTTCTTGTAGACTAAGGACCAGAACTCCAACCGCGACCGTTCCTTGAGCAAAGTTGACTGGAACAAAACAGGTCTCTTGCAAGTTTCTAGCATTTCTGATGAAACTTTCTGATGCCAAGTTGATGTTCCATGACATTTCCTCAGAAAGGCAACCGCAAGTGGCCAACGACATGAAGGTAGAGATTTCTTAATCTTCGCTGCCATTTGGCTGGAGGAGCCACAACTCAGGTGACGAGGCAATCAGATGGTTGCGCATGCTCTCAAGCCGCTTCTGATTTTGTATGTTTGTGCCATGTCCAATCACGCCTATCATCTATCATATCATTCTTTGTTGCTAGTTGTCTCTTCCTTTTCAAGCGAAATCCAGTGGCATTCGCAATGTGTCCCAAGCCAAGATTGTTTGCCTAGTCTCACGATTATCGTCATATTATCAGCCACGTCCCAAGCGATGAATGGAGTTCGCTGGGCTTGGCTTGCTTTGGTCGGTGTCCATGGGGAGGAGAATTCTTGCTTCTGTTTTCGGACGTAGTTTGTGACAGTGTGTGCAAACCTACTCCACAAAATATACGCACTAACTTGGTCTTCAAGACATTTCAAGAAATGCAAGACAATCAGATTCTCCAAGTCAGAGACGAAAACTATACCGAAACTGATGGCATGTAACAAGATTCAGGTGCTTTCATTTGTGGGGTGTCGCTGGCCGAAAATTGCAGCACAGCCAGAGGATACCATGGATACCCTGATACAAAGATTGATCAATGCCCACTATCCATCACAATACGTGGTGTGGACCTTACGTGAGAACAGAATCAAACGCAAACTGGAGGCACATTTCACCATGTCTGCAGCCAATGTGCCCCTTTTGTGGAAATCTGGCATGAAGTCAATGACTACCACTGACAGATCTGACAGATCAGCAAAGGGGGTTTCAAGATGTTTCAAGCATACTGTGGTTTTAGATGACTTCAAAAAAAACCAAGCCAACGCTGGGCCGCTGGACTGTAAGAGTGACGTGATTCACCACCCACTGTGCAGTGCAAACCCTCAAGATCCCACAGCTATGTCCTGAGGTGCAGCGGTTACAGAGAGGGCAGGAGATTGACATCGATGGTCACTTAGAAGAAGATGCCTGGGCAGAGGCGCCATGACTTTTGAAATCTTTTGAATGTACGTTGGGTCGTTAGATTAGAATTTAGACGATGCAGATCATGGATGAACATTGGACCAAGGTCAAGGCATAAAGACATGCCATATCAATCTTTGCTGTCATAACAACATGGCTATTTTTCACAACTTTCAAAAAACTAAACTATGGATCAGCCATGACCTGGCATCAAAATTGTACAGATGGTCCAATGGTCACTTATCTTTTAAGCCCGGTATCAAGCCAAAAATGAAGCTTAGACTTTACATATCTTTATAGACTTGTATAGATTACAATGAGATGACAGCAAACCTGGGGTGATTACCATGAGCGATGCGCTGCGCCTTGGCGACTTTGCCAGGTGCCCTGGCTGGAGAATTTCCTGGATCTCGCCGGGCCTCGTTTTCACGGCTGGGAAGAAGCCTCTCGAGACTATGCAAGGCCTTTCGGCAGGGAGAATGAAAGAATCTTTGGGCGAATTGTTTGTGAGGTGCAGGTTTACAATCTCTAGCCATTTCAGGCTTTGTCAGTTTTGCTCTTCATACAATGCCATCAGATTCATGCCAAAGCGACTTGTATCAAATAGTGTCGCTGTCGCTGTCCTTAGGCGCTTCACCGGGTCATCCAATCCCACCCGGGTCAAGCTGCGCTGGGACGACCACTTCCTCTATGTCGGAGCGGAGCTCCGGTCCAGGTGGGGAGTACTCCCAATGGGAGACCTTTCTTTCTGGGAAACAACAGAAAGGTTTGTTGATTTTGTTGATGCTTGTTGGCGATTCAAAACAGGTCAGTGGCTGCTAGTGTTACTGGCCATTGCAATGACCTACACAGTTCTGTTTGGCCAAGCCCAGTGTTGCGGGGGCCTCGAAGACAGAGCACAGTGCCAAGAATTCCTGTGCCGACAGACAGCAACATATTTTGGTTGCTTTGAGTGTGTACTGTAGATATTTGTAACTTGTACATTAGATACATATAGATGCACATTATAAATTATAGTTCTAGTTATATTATATATAATTATATATATATATATATACATAGGACAATTACAACATATAGATACATACTCTACACTATTACACCTCTCTACTCTCTTTGCTTGTGTAAGATGCTTGGTCCTCCATTCTGCAACAGATGCGGGAGCCGGCCTAGGCCATACTTTGATGATGACTTCGAGGTGTTCATCGATGCGTCTCAAAGCAACTACTTCTACGTTGAATTTGAGATGAATGCGAGGAGCCAAACACGTCCTCAAACTGTTGGCGACGCTTCATAGAAGGCTCTGAACTCTTAAAGCTTAGTTCGTAATTATTACATATGGGGTCCGGGATGTGTCAAAGCGCACCTGTTAGAAAACAACAGCGGTGCGGTACTGCGCTACTGTGCTCAGAGGTGGTTTTGAAACGAAGGCGCAGGCCTTGATAGAAAACAAGAGCAGCAAGGCTGATCATCGGAGTGTTTGGTGGCGCTCAAACGGTAAGCAAAATCAACACACATGAAGGATTCTTGGTTTCTCTAGTTTCTGGATGTACTGTACTTGGATAATCTTGGCTGCATCTGTTTCTTTTTTGTTTGCTTTTTCACACTGCAGTCCGTCTTTGAGCAGGAATGCCAGCTACGCCACTCTTTGGTCACAACCACAAGCTGGATTAGGCTCTGTTGCACCAGAATGTGGTAGACCTGGCAGTGGATTGCAAGGAGTATGTTGCAACACCACTTGGAACGGAGGCCAGGTGGTGCACAGCTGGGCATTGCAAACCGCATTTGCAGCTTTGAAATGGTTCACAACTGTTCACTGTGCACATAGCTGAAGGGTATATTTCGATAATGATATATTTTGCTTGGGAGGGAGGTGAAATTCAATGCCTCTAGCGGCTCTAGCGGCTATTGTACGAAGCATGATCTGTCAATGATTCTCTAAAAACATGATTGCTGGACCGTACTCACGTGCACCTCGTCTCTGTTTGTCACTCCTCGGTCCCTCTCAATATCCTGAAGCTAAACTCTTGATTCTTGTGTTGAATGGATGCGAGGGATAGATTGGTGCACTCGTTTTTGTGCTGGCCACAGGAAAGAGCCTTTGCGATCACGATGTAGAAAGAGAAGGACAACCCAACGGCAGTATTGAAGCAAATGGATTCGAGAACCGACTCATTCGTGGTGTTGGGAAATGCATTGAGCTTCATGGAAGCCTTGAACCTATTAAGAGCTCAGAGATGCTACGTGGCAATATGCCGTTGCAGGCGAAGGTTGGACCATGGAGATGTTTGCGCCCAGCTTGCGACCTGGGAATGGGATGCTCTCAGCGACGTCCTTTGGCAAAGGTATCTCTCTTTGGTTCCGATGAAGTGACTGGAGTGAAGCGCACTTGCAATCAATGGTGCATGTTGATTTATAATGATTTATACATTTCCATGCATCTTATCATTTTAAAATATCATTTCGTACCGACTAGAAGTACGCATTTTTCATTCCGAGTGGACCTGTGGAAAACTTGCAATCGCATGGCCCATTGCCGCTCCAAGGAGCAACACCTCGGAGATGTGGATCTTGGAGATTCGCTTTCCAATCATGTCCAGCTACTTGGCTTTCCACATTGGCAAACTGATTGTGATCGGTGAGCAGTCGACGTGGATTGGTGGCGAGTCGCATCCATGACTTGTCCATGTCAAGCCAGGTGAAGGGCATGGTGGACTGCTGAACCAACCTGTGGAGCAGCGCCTGCCAGAAGTTCCTGTAGCAAGGGTCCTAGCGCAGAACTAGCTCAGAAGTACCGGGTCAGCTCACTTTTCAATGTCAATTGGGGGTGAACAGCTGTGACTTTTCGTCGCCGTGGAGGCGAAACTTCACCCAGCCAGCGGGCAGCGATTTTGGTGGGCCACGTTGCTAGACGGAGATAGGTGGACCCGAAAAAAAACCCCTTGAGATGATCATCAGATGATCAATGAATATCAATGATAGAGTGTTTTATTAAGAGACCCTTGGATTCAGTCTAGGGGTGGTGTGAGTCACTTGTTTCTTGCTTTGAAGTGGTTGCAGTTGTGAGGATGAACAAACTACCATTGGAACTGGACCCAGCTCGTTGACACTCAAAGCAAATCCTATTGGCCATCCAGTGACGAATAGCTAAGTTTTTGCCAATGCACTTCATGCCCCGTGGTGGAGCAAGCTGACTGCGGCAGATACAAAGCGGCCAGAGTTGCTTGGATTCTGAGATTTAGATCGATTTCGGGTTCTGTCCTGATAGCGCCCCTGTTGCTTGAGGGTTTCCCTGTTCAGATCTCTGGCCTGTGTTCATAGTCAATAACCAGAAAGCTCAAGCATTTGATAACATTTGTTACTTTTTCTTACCTGGATTCCAGATGCAGACAGGATGGCATTGCAGAATGCGGCAATATGCAAGAAGGACCTCCAAGCCAATCATATTTCACGTCTATGGTAGCTTACTAGCTCTTTGCAATGCGTTGCTAGCTGCTTGATTTCCTGTTCGGAATCCAACACATTGCATGGCAGCTCTTGCTGTCTAAGGCTGATTAAGCAGCGGTGTGAAGGGGAGATCCAGGCTGACAAGGAGCGGTATGGATTTTCTCAGCTGCTTGGTCTTCTGGAGTCTGCCTCGGATGATGGCCAGGTGTTGTCCAAGTCTTTAGAGTAGAAGACATTATTTTCTTATTTTCTTTGCTTTATCTTTGCTCATGGAATTTGATGGATATCAGATGATATCAGGATACCCTCGCCACAGCGGTCCAATGAGGTTTCTTTTGGATGCTAACAATGCGGCTCCAACCTGCTACTACGAGGCTGCATCGCAAAATCTTGGTGGCCATCAGCGGCCTGACAGAGTCGGTAAAGAGCTCCAAAAAAAGATGCTGTCAATCGCAACAGAGGTAAGCTATGGCTGTATGCTAAACGTACTCTGACTCGGTCAACCTCATTCTTGCGCCAGTTTGTGTGGACTGAAAGAAATAGACCCCGTCCTCAAGCAGAATCAGAGTATGAGACAACCCCCAAGCTCAGCAATGGCTGGGGTGGTATCCCAGAGTTTTGCCGCATTGCTTTTGCTGCACTTGTCGTGCAATGTGCAATAAAACAATGTTTTTACAAAACACGCCAAGCAAAGGTATATGCACAACCCGGACGTGTTTGGGTACCTGCAATTCGCAGAAGCGCCGAAAATGGAAAGCTGTCGAAATGTCTTCTGGCTCTCGCGCTTTGTTCTGGCGCAGCTTTACCAAGCAGAGGCGATGGACTCCATGCCCTAGCAGGTGTTTCATGATGTTTCATGCTATGCCCTGGTCCTTCCCTTGAATACGCCCTTGTTTCCTACGATCAAGGTTTTCTCTTCTCATCTATAGCCTATGGCGTGCCGCTGTGTGAAATGTCAAAAGTTAGCCTTGAGCTTGCATGTCAGTCTGGCTTGTTTTATGCCGCCTCCACCTTTGCGCGAGCGTCTGGGTACAGGGTATTTAGCAAACGCTTTCTGCTTGTGCAGGTGCAGTATTTGATCCACCCTGACTTTGGCAATGGAGCTTTCACCTCCAACTTCGCAGAACTGCTGAATCCTCGGATTTGCAGCATCTCCAACGCTTGCAACGCGTCAGCCTTGCAGCAAGCCTTTGAGTATGTGGATTTGGCCATTCATGCGCGCGATGAAGCAAGGCCTGAGCAACAGTTGGCACTTGTTGTAGGACTAAGTAGACATGAACCTGTTTACACTTCGAGAGAATTGATTTGTGATGCAGTTTTAGGCTTTTCAGAGAGGCTTAGCCTAGCTTTGGCTTGCCATACCATAGGAAAAGTGCGGTAGTTTGAAAATGATTCGCACTTTGATCAGAATTCAATTGCGCATTTGCTGCACAACCATCTACTTGTGAAAGTTGAAACTTGGCACTCCAGGTCAGGCAATTGCGTACGCTACGCTATTCCGAATGTTCAGAATTCCAGCTGGACGGGCGGTCCCTGCTTCGACGCCCACGTGAGCTATACCATTCAGCGTAGAGGCAGGTGAGTGGGATTGCTCGGACATATCACACCTAGGGTCCAAGAGCTTTTGCTAGACGACGATATCCAGCGAACAAGAAATAACGCTGCTATGATACGTTAAATTAAAGATTCAGTGGACTCAATCCCCTGGCATGTGACTCTGGGATTGCCTGCTCCACCTTTTCAAGGCGATCCTATGAAGAGGAGGCTGATAAGGGGCTCTATCAACGAGGTGCGATGGAAACTCTTGAAGGGACTTAGCAACCTCAGCATCAGATGGCATGTCTGATTCCATGATGCACGAGCTGCGAATTGAAACCTGGCTCGTACACAGTAAAGACATATGTGACATATATAATGTATTGTATTGAATCACTGGATTTCACTGGATTTCACTGGCTTATTGGCCAATTTTCGAACAGAGTCAAAATTGTGGAGTCCTGGCCATCGCCCATCGCACCTCTCTGAATCTGTGCTTGAGATCGCCTGAGGCACGATTGATGTCCTCGCCAGATGTGGGGCAGAGGTGGAACGATCCGGAGGCTGATTGGAGCCTCGCCGCAAGACTTCTCTTGCGCTGATCGGACCAGCTTCCATAGTCTTTGGTCTTCCAAAGAAACCTAATTTGTGACTCCGCAAGACATGTTGAAAAGGTTCAGCAGATTCTCATCCTGAGAGAAGTGTAACCTCTGGAGACCTTTCCTGGTCTGAGGACGTTCTTTAAGGTACATCAATAAACGTTACCGCCATCCAACACACAAAAGAAATATACGTTGCTTGAGGATTTCAATTCTCGCATGGTGAAATCATTTTGAGATTGGAGTGGCTTCATACACTTTTCGCGTTGTTTGATGCTACTGATCTTGGAATCTCAGGCTCTGCTTGGATGAGGTTGAGGTCTTGCCTGCTGGTACCTACATTTGAAGACATGGGACACTTGTAGTCTCTTTAGTAGCCACAGGTAGCGTTTGGTTCCTGGTCGAGCCCAAAGCATCTGGCTCGACACAAGAGGGCGACCAGAAAGCGAGCATTATCTGGCATAATCCGGGTCTTGCGGTCCATCCCGGTGGACGGGTGGGTGGTCCTCTCATGCATGGCATGTTCAGTGCCGAGTGAGAGACTTGGATCATGCTTTGTCTGCTCTGCACATTGCGATGGTTCAGGTAAGGCATGCCCACAAGACATGGAGTACAAGTCCAATTTCAAGCAATGCAATTTGCCATCAGGTTTGAGTGGGTTACGGTATCTTGTTTTGGGCTGCCATTGCTGCTGAATCTATTGCGTGGTTTCTTTGGCGTTTCCTTGTTCTGCTCGTTGAACCGTTTCACACATTGAGCAATTAGTTCCAACCCTTTGCCGAAAGCCATGGGAGCAACTTTGGCAGCTCATTGTTGTGCCACTGAAGACGAAGATGGTCAAGCTGCAATGAAAGGTCTCAAGAAGGACAGCCAGCCGCCTGCAGCCGCCTGTTGCCGCCTGTTGCCGCCTGTTGCCGCCTGTTGCCGCCTGTTGCCGCCTTGTGTCACTCTGAGTTCTGAAATCTGTCTGCAGGATGTAGCCTTTGTTTCGATCCCGCTAGATGGCAAGCACATGGTGGAACATTTGCAGGGCAATTGGTATCGTCAAGGCGATGCCAAACATGTAGGCCGGGAGCTGGGGCGCCCGCCAAGAAGTTCACCGTCACAACTGGACTTCGATATTCGAGTCGCTTCGCGACGACAACTGCCCACACCCAGGGAATAGGACAGAGAGGAAAGAAGCGGGCCTACTTGGCCTAACCAAAAGCCGACTGGGGTCAAACTTGGCCGTTCTTGGCCTAAAGTTGGGGCGAACGGGAGCCTACTTGGGCCCAACTTGGGTGTAACTTGCGCCGAACTCGGGCCAGTTGGCTCCAACTTGGGCCCAACTTGACCCCAAACATGGTGCAGCTTGGGCACGTTTGGACGCAAGTTGGGCTCAGCATGCGCAACGACAGGCCCAATGTGGGCAACATGGCTTTGCACAAACCCCCCAAACCAAAAAAAGTGGAAATAACGGTAAGCGTGCAAGTTTTCAGTTTGGCGGATTGAGTCTGCAAAATTGGCCGCATTGGGCCCAGCTGTCGCAAAGGGGCCCAACTTGGCCCAAAGTTCCGTTATCTTGAACCCAACTGGGCCGAAGTTGGCGCCAATTGGTCATGTTGGGTCGAAGTTGGGCCCAAAGTGATGCAGGTGGACCGCAAATTGAAGCCATGTGATGCGCATGGAAGCCCAAAGTGGCGCAACTTGGGACCCTGTGGCAACAGCTTCGCACCAAGTTGGGCCCAACGGAGACACAACATGGGAAGCATTGCTTCGTTTCAGTGAAAACGTTTTGAGGATTTCGGATTGGGCCGGCTATGTCCCCCACTGTGAAGCCATATCAAGTTCAACTTGGGCCAAAGTTGCTCCCAAATGGGTCCCCAAGTTGTGCCATCTTGGAGCCAACTTGGGCCGAAGTTGGAGCCAAGTGGGTCCAAGCTGGGCCGAAGCCGTGGCCGAAGTTGACCCCAAGTGCTGCCGATGTTGCGGCCATGCCGGATCGAAACGGTGCATTCGGGCAATGTTGGGCCGATATGCAACATGTGAAAATTACGGCAGTGAGAACCTTCTTTTTTGGCGCCGGGTCGATCCTGAAAATGCCCAGCTGAAGCTGACAGATCGGTCCATTCGTACCACTCGCTGCTAAACTACCACGCCTTGGCACCTTTAGCGCGGGCGGATTTTGCTATACTTTTCAGAAAAACTTTCACCAACACTTTCATGCCGATATGTGCAGCTGGTGGAGTCAAAGCCGGCTGCATAGCTGCAGGTTACCTTTATGCTGGATGCCTAGGAATGATTCACTCCCGCAGGTGAGATCAATGGAGGCTACTTGTTCTGGAACCCCCAGTGGGGCTTACGCGAGCCTTGGCTGCAAAGATCCAAGGGATTCGAGGTGGTAGATACGGCACCCGATGTACTCGGCTTTGGTTTGGTTTTTCAAACTTTAGAGACCCCGAATCCTGGGCCAGAATTTTTTGTTTTTTTGGTGCTTGGTTTGCTTTCCGACTGAGGATGTTGCGTCACAGCTCTCTGAAGGCAAAGGTGAATTTAAGGTAAAATGCTCAAAACCCAAAATGCAATTTCGGTTGATGTTAGCGTCTGGCGGGTGGAGGCTTTTTGGAGTTTGGGCAAGCTGGATTTTTGTAACCCATGCATTGCTTCTGAATTTCTCCTTCCGTATTTGTGTTTGCATGCAAGGCAGAAGGTTAGAATGTGCTCCGTATCTGAAATATGCACTCACTCGGATGGGAATTTTCCAAACAGTATGACATTTATTCAGTGCAGCTGCCGCGATTAATCCCGATTCGACCACGATGATGCAATAGTCTGCATTCACGCTTACCTTTGATCTTGAGATGGGAAACGTGGAAATCGCTTGCAAATTGTTGTTTGAACGAATATATAGGACACATCGCAACCTGAGCTCAAACAGGCTTGTGCTTGTAAATCATTAGGGCATATCATCGTATCTCATCGCGTCATAAACATGCCAGTGCAGTGCCAGGCCAGTCGGGACTCCTGGAGGTGAAAATCGAAAATGAGATCCGCTATGCCACGGTCACTCTATCGCCTGCAGCAATCATGTGGGCTGATGGAGACATTTGGGTTCAAAAGCTGGATGCTCCGAACAAGACCCCGCGAAAAAGCTGTTGAGCGAAAGGATGCAGAGTAATCAGAGGACAATTCTCGGACGCACAGTGTGAACTACTTTCTAATTCTCCGGGTGGGGGGAATTAGGCAACTCTGACCAACTATTCAATCACACAACATCATACCTTGCTGTGAACTGGTCGAGAAGACTCAATATATCGATTGCTAGCTCCAATATCTGCTTGATTCTTTTGGCAGTCAGTGGATTTTTCAGAGGTCAAGTGCTGGAAGGCAGTGCCAAGAAGAGACAAGGAAACCGAACGCCAGAAACAGGTTGGAAACCGAGGCAAAGAGCAGCAAACAACAAGGACCAGTGCATTCAATGCACTTTCAATTTTTGTTATTTATTTATCGAAGGAAGTTTTGAAGTCAAACTTCCGACAATACGGACAGAGAAGAGAAGAGAAGAAGAAAGAAGATCAGAAAAGAGAAAGAGTCAGAGGAAAGAAGATGCAGGCGCGCGAAAAGGTAGAAAAGTCGCGAAACACTGTGTTTTTCCAATGTTTTGTGGCTCCGAGGGTCGAAAAGTAGGCTCGCTAAAGCGACGGGTGCGGAGCCATCTGGCCAGAAGAGAGATGGAAAAAAAGCACCCCGTTCGCGAAGCACATTTTGAAGTCAAAACGTACAAAGCACACCAACGTTGGACCACTTTTGGAAGTTGAGATGTCGAAAAAGGTGCACGCCGTTGTGGCGCAAAGCACATTTGGGAGCCAAAAGTGTTGAAAACTGACGGGCCCGGACCACTTTTGGAAGTTGAGATGTCGAAAAAGTGCACGCTGTTGTGGCGCGAAGCACATTTCGAAGTAAAAATGTTAAGC
>Ga0126342_10013103_pt1 | contig 14732 bp, 13 predicted proteins | sample Cyp1metagenome_FD_92528 | JGI IMG/M metagenome (GOLD analysis project Ga0126342, IMG submission 92528) | Coral microbial communities from Lord Howe Island, Old Settlement Bay, Australia - Cyphastrea 1 metagenome | ecosystem: Host-associated > Invertebrates > Cnidaria > Coral ... | reverse complement strand
ATCCAACCATGTTTCTTTCATATGGCCATATCGGCCCCAATTGCCCCATACAAATCCCACAAAGGGTGGGTACTGACTAGTCAGACCTGGCTACGCCATAGCCTCTGAAAAGGGGCGCTGCTTGCTCTTGCCGAGCTTGGACTTCGTGCGCTGAGCTCTCAGATTGGTGTTTGCACTGCCGATCTTACAATGGAAAATAAAAAATGTTCCAAACCACCAACCAGTACACACTATTGTGTCAATTTGGATAGTCCCTCAGCCATCATATAAACCTTTGGAGCCATCCAATTTCATTGTATCGGATGCCATACGGCTTTGTCCAAAAATGACGATACCGGATAACCCAGAAATTGCAACTTGGAAACTGATGATCAAAACTGATTAAACTAATTAAACCATCAGAATCCGATTTTGGGATGTTCCCAAATTTTCAGACCCATCTTAGTTGATGATAGGAGATTTAGCCATCAAAAATCAGGACCTTTAAAGCTTCAGCTGCTTCTGGGCTCCCGAGCTCGGGAGAAGTACCACTCGAGCTCGAGGCAACGACGAGAAATCATGCCGTCGTTGCTCAAGGCAACTCTGTGGCATTTACCCATCCCCCAGCGTGAACGGAAGACCCAGGAGCTTCTGCCCTTCCCAGATACCAGCGATTTTTTGCTGGACCCTACTTGGTGGCTCATCCCAGTTAGTAAGTTGATCATAACCTAAGTTATAAGTCAGATAAGTAGGGTTAATCCACCTATAACTAGGGCTATAAGCCACTTGGGAAATCTTGGAGGAATACCCACGAGAATTTGGGAAGATAAATGTCCATTGCACGATCACTTACGAGTATCACCCTGGCTAGCCAAATCCCTGCAGCTTGGGTTGTCCTTGTTTCCAACGTGTCTAATTAATCTTGGCTACCCAGCAACCATTTCTCAATTCTTTGCTGGGTGTGACATGAAGATAGCCAAAAATGATAGCCTATCTTGGCACATGATAGCAATTCCCAAATCGGAAAAGTTCCCCGTGTTCACCATCGATTCCTTTCCTAACCACCATCTATGGCGGCTGTCAGACGAAGCGTTTTTGCGGTTTTTTCTTAGACTCAAGCCTAACATGTTCAAACGATTTCAAACCACTACAATTAGCATCTGGTTATGACTAACATAGCCATGAAAAATCACAATTTTTAATAGGTAAACCATCTATCAATGGGCCATGGCTTCCATGGCTATGTTAAATAACCAAAGGGTAGCTTCCCATTTTCTGTTCACCCAAGTTCTCATGATGCTCATGCTTCACCCTCCGAGTTGATCTGCTCTCACAGTCTCCGAGAAAGTTGCGACATCGGCAGAGGCTCCAAAGGGCCCCCGGTTTCAAGGGTGGCACTTCAAGGGGCGTACGATGCATGATTTTCGGGAGTCCGATAAGGGGACTCCAAACATAATGTCTTTCAATAGATTTTAACAGATCCTGCAACCCCAAACAACCAGAAGTACATGTGTGTTTCATTGTGTTTCCCTATGATAGTGAAGAATGCCTAGTTTAACAAATGATTGTTTGGGGAAACCACCATCTATTTCTGCTTGTCTGGGGTGCCAGAATTGTAGAATGATAATTCCCAAAAATGATCAAATATGGTTACATAATCCAATTTTGACCATGGCTCATATGGCTCATATGGCTCTGGTGCCATTTTGATCCATGTTCACCTTCCAGGCCCGACATTCATCAAAGGGGCCATTTTACAAAGCCAGTTTTCGGGCTGTGCAACCGTTGCAACCCGCAGAAAATGAGCTGGTCTCAGTATGTCTCAGTTGGATCTTGGGATGTGAACTACCCATTGATAGCGAGATAATGCTGAAGCCAGGCCAGCATCATCTGCCCAATTCTGTGTTGCTTCAAAATCATTGGGATTGAAGATACTTGCTACCCACAAGTAATTGGATCTTGCCACCCAAGATGGGAATATGAGGTTTTACTATTTGAGCCTTCCACATTTTTGGACATGCCAACCCCAGCCCAGGGGCCCTGCTTTGCTGACATTTCAATTGTCCAAGTCTGCGGACCTTTGATGGTATTTGCTGACCTATTTTCTTATAGTATATCCCGTTATATCCCCTTTTGATGCCTATCCCTCTTTTTTCCCACTGCAAAAGCATGCAATACATATCCACGGACAAAAGCATCTCCATTCTGCCTGCCTAAAACTCTCTTTTCGTTTTAAGGGTCCTTTGAAGTGCCTAAAACTCTCTGTGAAACCGGGGCGCGGAGAGAATATGGTGTCCTGATGCGAGAAATCCTACAGTGATGCCCTTGAAGAGTAGGGGCACATCTAGGCCACGCAATGGGCGCGGCTGGCGCGACCTCTGCCAGAACATGGAAATCTACAGTGGCTGAGGCTTGAATTCCAAGGAAAAGCTACAGCTCTTCGGTTGTCTGTATCTTTTGCCCGAAACACAACGAATGATGTTTGAAATGGTGTGTAAAAAAAAAGTGCATACTGTCATTATTCTCACAGATACCCCTTCCACAACCAAACCAGATATTCTCTTAAATTTCCACAGCAACACATAGCAAAATGATTAATGATTCCCAAGCCATGAAATATCAAGAGAAACCGCAAAAAAAAATCATGCCTTTCTTACAGAGAAGGTGGAGATCTGCGCCTTCAGATCTAGCATTGAAGTTCATTGACATAATGCTGGTGGCAGTCCCCCACCGGAACCCAGCAGGATTTGCCACGGTTGAGTCGTCAGGACGGACGGTGGATTTTTGGGCTCACGGAAAGCCTGGGATAGCCTGGGTGTTGGAGCTGCTGAGCCACGTCGGAAACCGTGGTAGCCAAGACTGGTGGTTTATAGCAGAAATAAAAATGGTGATTTGGGGGATGGTTTATTATTGGGTTTACCATATTATTGCAAAGGGTTGTTCTTTTGTTTGAAACCCAAAGAAGAAACAGTTTAGATTCAAACTCAGAGATGTGAAAACTCTACATGAAAACGATCGTTTCCGCGAGAGATTTTCTGCTTTCCGGGAGCATCCGTCTTTCTAGTCTATGAAAGCTGCAAAGAGCAGCAGCAGCGTCGTTTGTGCTGACTTCTGCGAACGCATGCATGGGAGCATTGGCCATCTGACCCGCAAACAAAGACTGCACACGCACGGCGATGGGAATTTGGCTGAACCATTGTGGCACCTTGCAAACCTTATCATGTTCTGAAAACAAAGAAACGTGGACGACGTGGACTGGCCTTTTTCTTTTTCACCCAATCAGCTCCAAATTCCCAAATCTACACCAGATTCTTCATTGACAACCGGACTCCGGCTTCAACTGCCGGACTAGATTAGCACAACGAGACGCACCGTTTTCGCTCGCTGCGCGGAGAGGCGTTTTCGCTCGCCTCCCGTTCGCCGCTCTTGTGGTCGGCATAAAAACCGCCCGTCGCGCGGAAAGTGGAACGAGTTCGGTCAGACGTGTTGCCCAGTGGAGTTCTGCACCCTGCTGGACTGCCCTCTTTGGATCGGTGGGTAATGGTGGTAATGACATACTTAGAGATGGATTGGTTTAAGGGAAAATCTACAGGAAACCATAGATTTTCCCATTAAATATGGGACTTTCCTGTAAATTTTCCCTTAAACCAATCCATTGAACTTAGAGATGGAAGAACCCAGTACAAGGATTTACTAGCCATGGTTCGCTTGCCACTTACGAAGCTTGATACGTTTCTCGCAAAAAAAAAAAGGTTGAAGCGCCCAACAGTCCATGACAATGTGTTCAGAATATACAAGGATTGCAGATCGACTATAACCCTGATGCATCACCCCTTCCAAAACTCTCGTTAAATCAATAATATTTTTTTGATCAAAAACTCCAGAACGAAACCCTCTAGTATTCCATAGTGTGGGCTGTAATTAGTGCATAATAATATTTTTAGATACAAATAGATACATGCTCCATCCAACCAACTACGAGTGACCCACCAATATAGTGCTTGGAAGACTAGTTTCTTCTTCAAATGGATGATTCTCAGTGTCTTTTTGTTTGGGGGATGGTATATGATGGTATGTTTTTATTTTAGAGATTACAAACACTTAAACATACATCCTATATATATATATATGTATATGTATCTATGTATCTATATATATATGTATGTATGTATCTATATATATATATATCTATATATATGTATATAGATAGATGATGATAGATATCCACCATCCTTAACTTGACTGACCCCCCCCTTTTTGCGCGACCAGGGCGGCTTCCTCAGAACTCATCTTAGGGTCCATCCAAAGGGACCTGCACCAGGCGAACTCGCAATGGTTGAGTTTCCACTGCCACGTTTGAGTACCGGATGGTATTTGAAGATAGTTTAAATAATTTGAAGATAGTTTGAAGATGGTATTTGGAAGATATTTTTTTTCAGGATGCTTTTTTTCCGTTAGAAAAAAAAAACAGCTTCCAGTGCCCCTAATTCTCGTGGGGCCTATGAGAACAAACACCACCAAAGAAGCACTCAGTATCCAGAAAACTTCAGACTGCAGAGGCATTACATACTTCAAAGCAGGAATAAGATAGAACTTTCCTGGAATTGGTTCTCGATAGTTTTGAATTTCATATAATTGCTGATCTTTCCAAACCAGGACTAAGATGAAATGTATGAGTTCGACTGATGAACTTGCTGCCGACGTAAGCACAAATAGTTGTCACAACCACCAAAAACAAAACAGAGTTGACCAGAATTGAATGGAATTGACTCGGGTGAGCAACCCAGAGAATGGAAAATCATCAAAAATCAATTTCTTGAAGGGAACAAATCACCTGTAGTAAGATTTTAAGAAATAAGGAAAATGTTGAACATAATAATAGGTGATAATGCCTATCATAAGATTTGAATAATGCCTTTTTCTATTTCTTCAAAACAGCTGATCTGTGTGATTTTAAGCCTGATAATGCTGATGTTGGTGAAGAAAAACTTCTCAGCTTACCCTCCAGTAAACTAACATAGCCAGTGGGATATCCATAAATTTCCCTGGGAAAATGTACGAAATGATCTACGAAACCTGGTGGTTTTTCCATATATGGAGCATATATCCCATTCTTTTCTGACTATATTCCCCGTTGAAAGCGAGTGGGAACCAACTAGTGGTTTAACTAAAGCTGGATGAATTACCATTATTGGATACAAATAAATTGTATTTGTTCGTTTCGCTGGATATCTTCCCATTTATACCACGATTTTTGCAAGTTACCCTCCGGCCGTCCGGTCGTCAAACATGGCATGCTGGAAAATCAGCCATTGATACCCTCTGGTAAACTAACATAGCTATTGAAAATGGCCATTTATAGTGAGTTTTCCCATTAAAAATGGTGATATGCCTGTTAGTTTACCAGAGGTAGATGATTTTTCCAGCTGTAAACCTCCATTTCGTTCGTGGATTTTGATCTAGCCATGTTTAATTCCCAGAGGCTGAAGCCCATTTCATCGCCATTAGATTCACATGTGAAAAAAATCCCTGTAAACTTCCTTAAAAAAAAAACATGAAAATCCAATGAAATCTCATTGAGTCCCCAGTTTTGGTACAATTTTCTGCCCAAAGTTCCACCGATTTTCTCGGTTTCATGCCTCAGGGAAGCCTCGGTCGGCTTCACGGCTTCACGGTGTGCCATAGACGTGGAGTGAAGCCATCCCATACCCCGTTCAGAATGGGGTTTTTCGAGCGATATCTACGTGTATGTATATATATATATATATATATTCTATACATATATATATATATATTATATTATATTATATATTATATATATATTATATTATACATATATATTATACAGATATGTTTATATTCATAGAGAGAGAGAGAGTCAGATGAGTAGGGAGATATTTTCATGATCATCAACAATGGGGATTTCAGTGGAGAAAATGCGTTAGGAAAATTCCTCCAGGGACCCCCATGACCCACCAGGGTTTCGTTTGGATCTATAGGGTCTGATGGGGTTCAGAAGCTACAAATGGGCTGTTTTTACCTGGCTATAAATAGAATTGCGAATGCAGTTTAAATCTTTGCACATCTGTTCCATGTTCAAAAAAACGGAAATGAGAAAAAAAATGGGCTGCCATACCATGCAGGCTTCTGCAAAAACCTCATGTTGAAGCCCTCCAAAATGAGAAAACATGAAGACCCTTCCTGTCCATCGAGGCATTTCGGCGCGGAATCTCGTTTCGGTGAAGTCGTTGGGGACCCGTTGTGCATCTGTCTGAATCTTTTTTGCCATGAAGGCTACCCTAGGAAATATAGCTAATATAGCTCTGGTCATGGCCCATTGCTGATTTACCCGAAAAAAAATGCGACGAATCTTTCCACTTTCCACTTTCCACTTTCCACGTCAGGTCGTTTCCCATGGCGCAGCTGAGACAGCGACTGTCTCCAAACAAGACCTTTTGAAGAGGTGTCCTGGTGCGATCTGGCTCCTCCACCTCCTGGCGATGTCGCGTCGACCGTGCGTTTTTCTGGGATGGTAGATGTTTAATGATGTCAGCACCCCAGTGAAGGTGGGAAAATTCCACAGAAATCCCATCCAAAACTGGTGAAGTACCAGTTTCTCTATCTTTTTGGGCTAGATACATATTCCATATATGCTAATGAAGTGAATCTCCAGGCCATAAACCATCCCCACTTGAGATGTGGTTGAATCCACAGGAATTTGGGAGGAAAAAAGTGATGTGTCTGATGCTTCCAAAAACCAAACTTGGTTAAAGTATGTTTAAGTGTTCAATATTTCCAAGAAATGGTTTTCCAAAGATGTTGGTAGTTTAAAAAGAGGTGGGGTTCCAAAAATGGCGCTATTTGCAGTTGAAAATGTCACGGCTGCCACTGGGGGCGACTCAACTTGGAACATAAGGAATCTGACCCCATCTGGACAAATTGCAAGAATTTACTAAGCCGAAAAGTTCAGCCTTTTGGAGGATACTTACCCCAATCCCAACTATCCAGTGACGCCGCGGCGGCTTCGTGATCAAATTTTTCCAGCCTCATGATGAAACGAGAAGAGACATCTTGCTTCTTTGGGGTTGCAGGCATCGTCACAATCTTGGATATACCCAGCAGAAAATGCGGTTTTGAGCTGGCCAGAACATGAAGAATTCCCATCACCATGGCAAAAAACTCACAAACCATTGTGAATAGACCAGGAAATGTCGAACTCCTTGGCATATGGGGGGTTTCCCCTCAGTCACGGGTTGTACCAGGTTGTACCCCCAATTCATCAGGTGTCTTGGGATCCCCCAACGATTTTCCGAAACCCATGTCCTCCAAGGGGCTTCTGTGCATGGACGACCTGGGTCAGCGAGCCCCAGGGGGCTAAGTTGGCTGGTTGGTGGTTGACCTACCCCTCTGAAAAATATGAACGTCAGTTGGGATGATGACATTCTCAATATATGGGAAAATAAGGAAAACAGGATTCATGTTCCAAACCACCAACCAGTTGGGGGTTACATAACTCCAATTCCTCTATGGTTTCAGACACTTCTACTGAACTAGTATAAAAATGGGGGTTATAACAAGCATCACAACGGAGGCCCATGGTAGAGTCTGGCAGAAGCCACACATCAACTCATGGTGGCAAATGGTTGTTCTATCTTTGGGGGGATGATTATAGTATAAAACAATGGAATAATACCATCTGGTTATGACTAAGATAGCCATGGAAAGATCCACTTTTTTTATATTAATAGGTAAACCATCGTTTTCTATGGGTCATCTATACCATGGCTATGTTAGTCAGAACCAGAAGGTAAATCCCAAGGTTCGATGGTCAAAAGATGGAGTGCTTTTGGGGGCTGGGAACGATCAAGCCATGTTCATCGGCAAATAGATACCCATGCTGTTTGGAGTCCATGAAATGGGATGGATGGCTTTTAACCATACACCACGTTAACCATATGTGCATGTATACATATATATATGCATGTATATGCGTATATATATATACCCCCATGACTTCGGAAACCTCCAACTGTGCGCTCACCAACGTACGAATCCGTACGCCCGTGGTAAGACTGGTGATTGAAAAATTTACCGTGTCAACCATCTAATCTTAAAGCATCTTAAAGGTACCCTATGACTTGACATACATACATATATGTATATATATGGAGGTTTCCTGAAATGGGGTTACCCCCAGTTCTCATCCATTTTAGTAGGATTTTCCGTTATAAACCAACCAGCTATTGGGATATCACCATTTATGGAAACCACCATATCTTCCATGACAATCTGGATTTTGATTTGGTAATATTTTAGATCGCCATTATAGTTCCATGTTCAGAAAAAACCATTCGAGGAATCTTCAAATTCTGATGCTTGGACATCTGTTCAGCTTTGCTCCCAAATGTTAGTGCTGAAGCCAAAGTTGTTTCACCGAAAAAAAAATGATGTTTGACGTTTGATCACCATTCTTAATTTTTTATCAACCTTTTTGGATTCTTCAATTTTCATGTGTGTTCGCTAATAAAACCTGAAAAATCACAATGTTTAATGATGAAGTCACCATTCTGCATGATAAAATCGCATTGTTTCATGATTAAATCACATTTTTTCATGATGACATCACCATTTTTCATCATGAAATTCACCATGTTGTTTGGTGGTCGCAGTTCTCCATGGCGCGCCATGGCTTCCCCGCTTGCCAGCGGTCGTCGCAGGAGTGGGCTCCGCCGTTTCAGGGATCTGAGGAAAAATGGAGGATTCATGGTGTTAAACTAACATAACTATGGAAAATCACCATCTTTAATAGGTAAATCAACTATAAATGGGTCATGTTCAATAGCTATGTTAAATTACCAGAGGGTAACCAAAAAATGAGTAGTCACCATTCATGGTGTTTACTATCTAGGATTCTCTAGGATTCATAGATAGTAATAGTCACACAACTAGCAACTTCGTGGTGGATAAAACAATGGTGTTTTCAGTAGGATTTTTCTAATGGAATACAGTTTTTTCCATTCGCAGATCAATCATCAAAACATGGGATGCGCGGATTCGCCACTGGTGGAAAACTTCATGGCAACGATCGACCATTTTGGGCGGTTAGCCCATTCTAACGGTATTTCTATGGTTTTTTAAGGTTCGTGGGGATTTGAAAATGGGAAAACCAACTGCAACTGGGGAGCAAATGCAATATTTCATGGAATATGGACATCCTGATGGATGGGATTCTAATGCTTGTAACTAGGCTTTAATGGTGTTCGCGAAGCTTTTTTCATGGTGTTAACTAAGATATTCCAGGTCAACCCCATGTCAAACATTGGGATTGAGAATTGATTTTGGCTTGACTCAGGTTTAATGGTGCTAGCTCAGTTCAGAAATCTTATTGCCATTGGTGGTCTATTGTTGGATATACCCCTTCAATGTGGGGGCCCCCCAGTGATGCTTGTTGGTTTATAGACCCCATGAATACTACAGTTGTCTGCGTATCATGAACCATAGTGAAATTGGAGTTCTGTTCACCAACTTAGCTATCGTTTGGGAGGGATTGTAGGGTTTATACTACTGGGATATAGTGCCGGGAATCATCCCAAAAATAAAATGGCCTTACAGTATATCTGCTTAGGATTTACTTTAAATCAGCCAGGTGTGTATATATATATACATATCTGTGTGTGTGTGTCCTAACCCCCAAAGGGATTCAGAAAACGTGATCTTTACCCCTATTCCAGGGTTGGGTTTTACTATGTTTTACTAATTTCTGCCTTTTATTTATGGGTTTGTCTAAAAACAGAATACCCTAGAATCCAGTGGTTGAAAATCTCCTGTTCCTCATTGAGTTGCTATAACTTGGGGGTAGATACCACCATTTTCAGACATACCCAAATATAATATATCCCATGAAATATTCCCATCAAACATCCACGTGAAATACTCCAAATTTCGAGGAGTTTTTGTGAGTTACATTTTTTGTAGACCAACATCTTCAAAAACCTTTTCCATTCCGCTATATTAACCACTATATACACATATAACCAATTTATAGCTATATATACTGGTTGATTAATAGGTGTCCCAGTTCATGGGTGATGATACTCCCCAAATATATATATATATATATGTGTGTGTGGGGGGGTTCCATAAACAGTGGTATCCCAATAGCTGGTTGGTTTATAATGGAAAAATCCTACTAAAATGGATGAGAACTGGGGGTAGCCCTATTGATAAATAGAGGATGATACAATCCCCTCCAATCATCAACCATCAAGTAGCAACTACATAGATCGTTTATTTGGCAAAAAGCCTTTGAAAAAATAGCAACGATGGCTAGCTCCCATGAAAAATAGTCATTTTGTCATGTTTTCCCATGAAAATCCCATTCAACACGCGTAAACACTCGTAAATCCCATGAAAATCCCATGTTTTCCATACTGAATTCATCGCCTGGCCTTCATGGGCCGCAGTAGCCTGGGTGTCTCTGGCGCATCTGACCTGGCGAAAATAAGGGGGGCCATGGCACATCATGGCACCATGGCTTTCGAAACCAAACAATGGTCTAGTCTACCCTCTGGTAATTTTCCCATTAAAAATTGTGTTTTTCCATAGTTATGTGACATTTTACCAGAGGGTAATGTTGGATGAAACAATGGTACCCCCATGACAAAACGGAAACCTCCAGTCATGGCTGGTCAAATTTCAAGGCCCAAAAAACTCAGGGGACCACCCAATGTGTCCTGGTTATGGGTCGAAAGCCTGGTACCCGGATGGTACCCGGATGAAAAGCTGGTGAACGGATGGTTATTCTCCCGGTATGGCATATGGTAGTGTCATAGAGTCATAGGTTTTGATCCCCATATCGATTGATATGACTTCATATCCATTGATTTTGGTCTACAGTATTATTTCATTGTATAATGTCGGATGAATATTGGATTGATGTTAGATGAATGTTGATCAACGGACTGGTTGATTGATGAAAATCTACAGGAAACGAAATGTTCCGTTGAACCCGTTACTGGTTGATGGTGGGCATTCCGTTGTGAGCCTTTCCAATTTTCCAACCGGTGTCATGAAAAGTCATGAATAGAGGATGACCCCGCCGGGGTGGATTACCAGAGGGTTCCACCAAATTTCATGGGTGATTTCGACAAGAAATCACCTAAAAAACCAACTCCAACCGGAAATGTTCATGGTTGTTTCATGATAGCTTTCACAGTCCGATAATATCACAACTGGTTGGAACTCGCGAAACAATGCGAGTTCGAATTCTGCTTGGTTTGGCTTGCAGGTATTGGTGACTACATAAACCAGAATCGCTTGGGAATTGGGTCATGAACCAATTCATAAGTGCCTATTAAAGCCCGAAGTGGGGGTAGAAATCCCTGATCTGGATGTGTCAACTCCGATTTTGACCCAGCAGAATCAAATGCCCAGGCAGTGCCAGGAAGCTAAGAAAGAGCCTGGATGCTAAGCAACATTCATTCCACTCATCCTCAGTGTTTCTGTGTTTTTTCTATCATAATGTAATGATTTGGGTTTGTCTGAAAATAGTGTACCCCTAAACCCAATGGTTAATGATCATTATCCCTACTAAATGGCTATAATTGGGGGTATACCCCATTTTCAGACATACCCTTATTGTGACTTCACTATGGTTTTCCTATTTCCCAGGGCACGGACTTCGACGTCAAGGGTCAAAACCATATCGCAGGTTCCACCGCAAGAGGATGGGAAAAAAACTCACCCCGCCCCAACACATTGTCTGCCGAAAGGAATCACTTCTCAACCACCTCTTCCTGGACTGGAAATATCCATGGAATATTCCTACTCAGCAGTGCCGTATTCCACCTGGGTCATCTATCACGGAAATTCGATTCTTTGGCCGTCAACTTGATGGTTCCTCCAAAACAAACCATCTGGGCTTTCGGTCGCTTTGAATGCTCCAGACTCCATGTCCCGTGTCACTTGGCATTGGCTTCAACCAACTGGTTGGAATATTGATACAGTGAATTATGAGTGCTACTTGGTGGTTTAACCATGTTTAACCCAAACTGAGTAGTCTGATGATTCAAATTCATCCCAATTCCCAATAGATTGGCTAGAGTAACCTCCAACCATCAACCAACGCTTTTGCAGCTGCTCAATTGGTAGGTTGATACTCCAGAGTCAGACGGAGATGATAAAGATTGATTTCATGGAGATGAGAGAGGAAAAAAAGAGTGATAGAGAGAGGTCTGACACATTGATGACTTCAGTAGAGTCAAGTTGGATAGAGATACGTCGTAGGTTTTGTAGAGATGGCTTTGAAAGTTGGATTAGAAGGGATTACTGTTGGATGGAGATAGGTTTCACGGAGATGGGTGAGTTTGATGCCGATAAGTTTGAGACTTAAGTATGATAGGAATAGGTGGCTGGCAAATATAGCTTGGATAGTTGTGATAGAGGTAGGTTTGATGGATGAAACATTTGAAATATCCTATTATTGTTGAAATTCTCATTATATATCATAATTAATTACTGTTGGTGATATTCCCAAAATTTATAAGTTTGATAGATAAAAAGTGATCCCCTTCGGTTTTGTCTGTTGGCTTCCCTTCGCGACCAGTTCGATACATTCACAGTGAAATATTATGACATATTCGGCATAACCAATTTGGTTACATCCAATTTCATAAATAATTTGGCTGCATCCTATACACCCAAGTGTATCCAATTATACTTATATCATGTTGTATCTACCACAAAAACCCGTGACTTATCTACCGCCAATCCATAATTGGTAAGGCCTGGAAAAAGCCTTACCATCAGCTTCGGAGCCCCAGCCTGGAGACTTTGACCAGAATTTTTCCGGCAGATGTGAGGCTTCCGAACGCAAGCTGCTTAGATTATATATGACTAAAATCCATGGGAATATGATCGGAATATCATCGGAATCATCAAGCAACAGAGGTTTCGAACACTGCTCAATTTGGGTATGTCTGAAAATGACTCAAAGGATGAGATATTTCATGAGAAAATGATGATTTAAAAAAATGGGATAATATTGGGACATAATGGAATATATCGCTTAAAACAATATTAGATTTAGATAGATTTAGGTGTCTCTGAAAAGAGCATCATCAAAAGAGCATATGCCCTAAACATTGCATTTTAATGGAGAAATGATGATAAACCACTGGATGTAGGGGTACCCGGGGTACCCGGGGTACCCGACACTTTTCGGACAAACCCACGGAATATAATATAACTTGGTAACCATGACGACGTCTCTGCAATTGTGTTAGCCACTCGCAAAGTGTTTGAAACCGTTTGGGATTCTGTACGAAAATTCCAAACAGGTGTAGTTTACACTATCACTGGTCCAAAAATAAACATAAATAAACCACTTGGGATTGTTTACACCCGACCCGAAAAAAACCAAATGGTGGGTGGTTTATTTTTGGACAAAAAGGGACCACGGGCAGCTCTGGACGCCGTGCTGCTTCAGATTCCGCATGAACCAACAGGGGGGGTCAACTGGGCAAAAAAATCTCAGTTCACTATCACCAAAAATGTATGTGTGTATATAGATGTAACCCAAGATATAGCATTTACGTAATTTATATCATTTACATATTCATGTGTATATATATATATTAATATATACATAACCCACTACGATTCTCCCAGTCAAACTCCCTTTTTATGGTCAAATCACAGTCTGGTTTTGCTATGGGATCCACAATGGGAAATGATGTATGATTGCAATAGATCAATTTTATCTTTGATAACTGGGGGATTGTTTCTGGCATTGCGGATCCCAAATTCTGGAATATGAGAACACCAAGTATGGTGATATGGTGATACTGATATAATCCCCCCTAAATTCCCCCCGAGAGTAGCATACCTTGGGGGGGCAGTTCCGCTAATAGGTGGCTTATGTAACCAGCGTTGTAGGGTTTGTATTCCAACTTATGGAGGTTAAAATCCCGTGGCCTGCACCCCCCGTTCGTAAACAATGAAAATCATGGTTTCTTCAGTGGTGAAAAACGGAGGAGAACGGAGTTTTTCGCTAAGGACCCACATGATACTTGGTCAACGGTTCAAAAAAAAAGGCAATGGACCTTACCAATAATGATTCGTCGGCTATTGTCAACCACCCAAATTTTCGCATGGTCAATTGCTGATACCCTCTGGTAAACTAACATAGCTATGGAAAATCACCATTTTTAATGGGAAAATCCACTATAAATGGCCATTTTCCATTGCTATGTTAGTTCACCAGAGGGTAGTCATCAAAAAAAATCATATCTTTTGCTGGTTTCCTGGGCCTGGAAACCCCAACGGATCCAAGGTTAGGGATGAATGAATTGCCAGTTGAATAGGGCCAGCCATGGAAAGATCCACCATGCGATTTTCATAGGTAAACCATCTATTTCGATTAGGGCCATCGAAAAACCATGGCTATGTAACAAATAACCAGAGGCTAACATGTTATAAATGTTTGGTGTACAATTTACAACCAATTTCTTGGGGGGGATCCTTCATTCTCTCAGGTACCAAAACCAAATATCACCTTCTTGGTGTCTCCAAATTATATTCCCAGTATATACCCATATTGTATCCCCACAGAGTTGGTGATTGGTTACATCTATATATATATATATATGTGGCAGGGACCTTTTGGTATAATGCGACCGTCCTCCTTTCTGATCTTATCCAGTGGTTGTAGCTCTTTTCCTTCCTCTTCCTTTTCTTTCCTTACTTGTTCATCT
>Ga0126342_10013102_pt1 | contig 14734 bp, 9 predicted proteins | sample Cyp1metagenome_FD_92528 | JGI IMG/M metagenome (GOLD analysis project Ga0126342, IMG submission 92528) | Coral microbial communities from Lord Howe Island, Old Settlement Bay, Australia - Cyphastrea 1 metagenome | ecosystem: Host-associated > Invertebrates > Cnidaria > Coral ... | reverse complement strand
TACCAATTTACGGTTTTACCGGTTTACGGTAAATTTTGTTTACGGTAAATTTTGGAAATTTACGGTTTTACCGTTTTACGGTAAATTTTGTTTACGGTAAATTTTGGAAATTTACCAAATTTATCGTTTTACGGGCGTTTCCCGGGAACAATGGAATTTACCGTCTTACGGTTTTACCGTTTTACGGCGCGCCTTGGCCAAAGACGTGCCTTAGACCCGCGCCTTACACACAGACACCACAGCTTTGGACAGTTGGACCATGCCCAGGAGATGATTTGAGGTGCAATGATGAAACATTGGGCAGTTTGGTTGAAAATCAGATGGTTAGTTTAGCGATTCGCTGGACTACAGACTCCAAGGTTCTTGGAGGCCATTGTTGAACATCAGACAAAATTGACAGATCTCTTGACGATATTTTTGTACTTCATTTTGTGCTGAAACTGATCCTATATAGTTGAAGATTTCTGCCAAGGCACAAGACCAGTTTTGCATCCATCCGGCCAAGACCATGGCCAAACTTGGAGTGTCAACCTAAGGGGATCACCTGTGGCATCCGTGGAAAATCATAGAAACATGGTCCAACATGGTTATACAGTTATACATTTGGTACACATGGTTGACCATTTTATACCAAGACCATACAAAACCATGGTTGTCCTTTGTGCCTCAGCGTTCCAGCTGTAGTTATTCTTTAGATTTTGAGATAAGGTCCAGTTGAACAGCATCGATGTGATTTGATATGCTGCAAGGGTCGTTCTCGTGATGGCAATGGTCATGGTGATGGTGGTGATGTTTATGGTCATCACACGCATAATTCTCACGACTCACGATCATGCCCAGGTACAGCTTGGGCCACGTCAAAGTAAGCCTGGGCGAAGAGGTGCTGCCTTTGACTGTGAAGATCCCTAGCGATCAGGGCTTGATGAAACCATGGTGCCTCAGCAGCAGATTTTTCTCGGACATGTTGCCAATGTTATTTGCTTGCTAGGCAGGTAGATCTACATCCCTCTCACTGTGTTTCTCTCTCTCTCTCTCGCTCCCATTCTTTTTGAATCTGTGTTTCAACCTCGTATCATACCGTCTATATGTCCCGCGGGCGCTGAACCGCTGGACCGCCACTAGGACCTACCGCATGGCATGCAGCGTTAGTGGCGCTTTGCCCAGCACCAAATTCACCTTCGATCCGGTTCTCAGCATGGGCCTCTCGGCCGAATGATGATCAGAGGTTGCAGGTTGAATCCAATTCAACATGCATTTGGAAATAAAAGCAGAGGTTTGCCTTTCTCTTTCTTGGTGATTGGAACCTTCTGCAATCCATCTATGATTTAATGATTGTAACAAGAATCTTCAGTCCATGATAGTTTCCTACAGTTCGTTTGAGTTTGGAGACAGTCCCGTGGATGCTCTCAAAAAGAGGTGTTTCGCCTACCTTTTAGGGATGTGTTTGTCAAGATCATTCAAGATTGGGAGGCCCCCAAATTCTGCCTTGAATGGGGTAATCAACAAACTTCGGTGGTCCTGGGCCTGGGGCCTGGGGGTCTTGAATTCCGACCACTGCCTCTTTCATCCCATCATTTTATCTCTTTTTTTTTAGGTAAGGACTGTAACCTTGTCCTCCTGACCAGGTTTCCTTGATGGCTATGAAATCCTGGAAATTGGCGAGAATGGGCAAGTCATTGTGGCGCCGGAAAGCGCCCTGAGTGCCTTGCATCTGACAGATTTCCCGAAGAATCGCGAGCTACTTCTTTTCGGGCAGAAGACACATAATCCATATTGCTGGGAATGCGCACTTTGAAAGCACTCTCTGCGATGAATCCTCCTCTAACACCTCAAATTGTAAAAGGCGCCTTCTGAACCGCTCTTGTTTGGGAATTTCCTGGGCCTGAGGCCCACCAGGTTTCCAACCACACATCTCATCACATATCTGTCATGTGGGTTTGTTTGGAAATGATTCCAGTGGGTTATATGACTATATGACTTTCAAAGGGTCATCAAAGTGGAGACCTCCCTCACCCTTCTGGACAAACCCATGCCCCCAGGTGCTGTCTTTGATGCTTTGGACGTCTCTGGCTCAACACGCAAGGCGGGTCAGTTTGCAATGGGATGCCAGTAGTGATGCGCATCTTGTGCTGCAACCTTGCCTTTACTAGAATATGTTTGAATGCAAAAAGCATCAGAAAACTTAAAATCCTAAATCCTACATTCTTGATGGTACTTTAGGACTTTCCCATCTTTCCCTTCTCTATCCCAGGGCGCAAAAACACTGGTTCTCTATCAATGGATTTTCGGTTCTCCACTGTCCATCAAATCCACCCCTAAAAGGACCCAAAAACTGCCAGGTCATTACTTGCAGCTGTCGGATTTTTGGCATCTTCCCTGATCCGATGATAGCACCAGCCGCTGGGCTGAAACGACATTGATTTCAATAGGCTACACAATGGCTACACCACTTTGAAGCTGCATCCAATCATAAAACGAAACTGGCAAGATCTTTTTTTGTTGGTAGGCAATACCAATACATTTTCTCTTAGCCTTTCTGGGCTGTGTGGCCGTTTCCAAGGTTGAAACAACTATGGTCATCGACGTGCAAGACGTCTACTGCTGGTCTCCACAGATTCTGAAAAAGGCTCGGTGTTATGGGATTGGTCGCGATATTTCTGGAATGAAGCCTTGTTTTGATAGGTCAATGGGTGACTTCTGTGATATCCAGGTGGACATATTCTGATCATATTCTTACATAATTTCTATTGATGCAGGGGGTAGCCATCACCAAGTTGGAAATACAGCATATAGGCTAACAAGCGACCAGACCTTGTGATTGAAATCCGCACACAGAATTAGCTAGAACAGATTTCCCGAGAAAAAAGTTGGACAAGAGTTCTGGCAGTTTGGGTTCCTATCATGTCCGGGTTTTCATAGAAAGATAATTCAACATGAGTTTCTTGCACATTTTATTCAAGAGTCTGGAATCCCATCTGGTGGTGCTTCCCAGAGCCGTTCTCTGTCAGAGCGTGGCGGTGGTGGATGCTGGGGCCAGCACCGAAGCAGAGTGCCGTGCGCGCTGCCGAGCAGATGCCAGCTGCGCTAATTACCGCTTTGCTGACCAGTGCTACAGGCGGTGACAGTTGGGCCCAGTTTTGACACTGAATTCTAGGGGGACAGGAAAAAGGAAGGGGGAACCAAGCAGGGAAAACCACAGATGCAGTTTTTCGCAGCTCTTGGGGTGCCTTTTTGGGTCTCAGCGATAAAAGTTCTCCATGAACGGCAGAACCGGAGAAACAGTTTGGAATGGGAAATGCCACCTTGGGTTTTTGCATGTGAATGAGGCCAACATCCACCACTTGTGATCAGGCCACCCCCCTCCAATGTGACCCAAGTAGACGGCAGCAAAATGATTTCAACTGTAGACATGTTTGCTCTTCAATGACCCTTTTTTGGGGTTCAGTCAGGTTGAGTCATTCCCATTTGGAGGGATTGACGCACCAGTGACTCTGCTTGTCCCTGCGGCAGGTATGATGCACAAAGTGATGCGGCCCCGATGCTGGGTTCAAGTCGTTGAGAAGGTTGCTGGGGTCACCGTCCAAGTAGTATGTAAGTGGTTGGCATATAAGTTATGATTAGAAGAAGGGAGCACTAACAAATCTTAGTCTCGCACATAATCACATGATTGATGATAATGATGATAACGATCATGATAAGAATATGTACTGATGGTGATGGTGATGTTGATGGTGGTGCTGGTGGTGCTGGTGGTGCTGGTGGTGCTGGTGGTGCTGGTGGTGCTGGTGGTGCTGGTGATGGTGATGATGACGACCACGACGACGACGATGATGAATATCAATATCAATTTAAATATCAATCATGAACCGGTTCGGAAGGAGGACAAAGCTGCTGACATGGATAGCAATATCGGGAATATCCAAGCGAGGAGAGTAAGGCCGGTATAAGACAAACTATGACAGAAGCAACCAAGGCTCCCGCAAATTGTCATTCTCCTCGTTGGCTGGGAGTTACGCAATGAAACATACTTTAGAGATCTTAAGAGAAAGGGTCTCACATGCTGCTGTGGCGCAGCAAGCATTGATTCAACCAGTTTGGACCTGAATTTCGGGGCTTGCCCACTGGCTACACCCTCGCGCGTTGCGCCTGAATGCGCAGAGATGCACAGAGCATCCATGGTCAAACTTGATAACTTCCATCTCATTTTAATTTTATGATGTTTCATGCCCTTTCTCCCATAAGGTGAAACTCCAGCCGGTTCTACTTATAAATTGATTTATGATAATCTGCGCTGCAGATGATATACCCAGGATCCATAAGCCCCAGCTAGCGTAAACACACACACACACACTTTTACAAAGCAACTTATCCTCCAGTAAGCCAATATAGCTATGGAACACGATGAATTTGTGGCCTATTCAAAATGGTGATTTTTCATAGCAAACTTTGAAACTTTTCGGTTGTTACCTACCTATTGGGCTGTCCCCAAAGCCGTGGATTTTCTGTGGGCTGAGGTCTCACTTTGAGGGTGTGGACGGTGGCCAGGGACGGTGTTGCCGCGGAGCCACATCGAGCGACAACTCAGCTGCCTACTACGCACTTTGTTGGCACAGAGCGGCTCCAAACTTTTACACAATCATTTTGACCTATACCCATGTCGATGGCGATTGTGTATATACATATATATATATATATTTGAGAGAAGATGTTGAAAATTGGATGCTTCTTGTCAACAATGATCAACCATCAAATCTTTTCGTTTCTGTGGTTTATGCGAGAACTGTCACCCATACCCACACATCCCCCAAGGTAGCAATATGCCGCGATGTTGGTTGGATTGTAGTTCTCAAACTCTTGGCACTTCAATATCTCTACGTATATATATGGTGATTATTATATATGGCACTTGACACACACACACACATGTAACATGTATATATGTATATATACATATCACCATATATGGTATTTTTTAATTCTACATATGTATGTATATATATATATATATATCGATGACGGCGAGGTGGTGGCACCAGAAATATCGCAGTGATAGCTCATGTATCATTGATGGCAATTGGAAATGATGGGACAATTTTCGGACAATGATGGAGTTTTTTTGGGAACATTGGTGAAAACAAACGCTTGACTCCCTCAATGGTACCCATCTCGTTGCCCAGACCCTCACCTCGGTGTCCAGCCTGGATGATACTTGGCAGCCTGGGGACCCCAGGGTGCAACTGGGCAACTGCAGACTGCGAAAGGTCTCAGGTTCAACCAAAGTCAATGAACCATTCAATGAGCATGACTTCTGACTCCTACAGTTTGGGAAAAACACAGGAATGTGAGAGCAACTGCCGGAACGAGCCGAGATGCGTGGGCATCGAGTGCCCTTTTTCCAGAATTTTCAGAGTTCTGCATCAAGCTGGTCATAATGTGGATCTGCAGAAACACCGTGGATGATATTGAAGGGAACAAGTAAGAAGGCTTCCAATTTGCCCTTGAATTTCAAAGCTCAAGAAGGATCAGGATTGATCTCACAGATGTGCAGGTACACCGGTGGCACTCACTGTGAAGTCTGGACTAGACCAGCATCTTGGGCGTCATTGATGTATCAAGTTGAAATACCCAAGGGTTAATGCAGGCACGAAATGGGTGATTCTTTGGTGATGTTCATTGGATTCACTGCACATATACACCATGTCAGCATTCCGGATCATTTTATCCTATCATGAACAGGATTATTTTCCCCATGATTGGGGGTTGACCATCTAAGCCTCTAAGCTGTTTTGGTGTGCATAACACGATGGCAGGGTTTCGCCAGTGGTTCAGTGGTCATCACTGAGGGGGGGATCATGGCCTCCATTCCGGCTTCGGCTTGCAGCTGTTATCGCTATGGTCCCTTGACAGCTGCATGACATTGACAGCTGATGGAAATAGTATGTTACCCCCAAAATATTGCACTAAATCGGAAACATATGACTCTGAAATATTTGAAATCTTGGGCTGCAGTAAAACAACCCGTATTTCGGTTTTGGAAGGCAAAGGCCATTGCGTACGTTTAGACGTTCCTTTGAAGCCACTGAACTTGGAGCCTGAGAGTCAGGCGGCCTTTTTCAGCCGTATCTCAGGCCCAACTGTGACAGTGACAGCGAAAGTGACAAACTGCACCAACGAGGGCACTTGCTTGAAGGCCGGGATCCACCCGACCTTGCGAGACTCTGCAGAAAGCATGAACGTATGAGCATTTTACCAACACAATCTCAGTTTTTGAGTAGGTTTTAAATGACTATTTGCATCAGAAAAATCCGGATATTCAGAAGGTCCAGGTTCCTTCTGGATCCTTTTGGCAGGTTCCTGCCAGGTTCAGAAGAGATTCCCATTTCACTTCGCCAAGGTGACCAACTCCAAGGGGTGGCTCAGTGGAACCTACTGCCCGCTGGGTCGGGATTCTTCAAAAAACCGCATGGTCTACATGCGAGAGCACGTGACTGCGCAGGACGTGTTGTACATGCACCACTCTTCTACCTGGAAGGAGAAGGGGTTGGGCCATACAGGAAAATACTCAATATTAACTCAATATTCATATCCTCTTTTGGGCGATGAGATTTTGAAGTGTCACCTGGATGTGGTTGCTGATGATCTGCTGATGCTTAATCCCCATGGAAGGAGGGTTGCCCCTACAACAAGTTTATCTTGCGGTCCACTTCAGCACAAGACTTTGTGGATACGGCTACGGCTGTCTTTGAGCTTCGTGGCACGGTTGAAGGCTGTGTCGACACGCCTGACCTTGCGGTGCGAGGCTGTTCCACTAAAGCTTTGGCATGGATGGAGGAGGAGGAGACCGAAGAGGAAGGTCTACCTTCTTTGGTGCTTGACGACCCAAGCACTGCGGCAGCTGCAGATTTTTGGCTTCATCCTTGTGACTGTGCCCCTCCGGCTTGGGGAACCGGCTTGCCAGTGAACCCAGACAGCTTTGAGCATGTGCCGGTGGACAGCAACAACAACTTCATTCCAGCGCCCTTCACGATCGTCACCGGGCAGTTGGTATGCCCATCGCGGCAGCTGTTGCCAGGTGGTGTGGGAGTTCACTTCCAGTCAGAGGAAGAGATGTTGGAGCCTGCAGACTGTGAGGCTCGCTGCCGCAATCAGGATGACTGTGCCTGGGTTGGCTCAATTTTTTTTTGGATGACCGGTGATGCTGCGGACTTTAGAATGTGTTTTGGCCATGTTCCAGTTGCATGTGAAGAGTTGGAGGTGTTTAGTCGGTATGGTCAGATACTGATTGTAACTGATTGTAATCAAATTTAATTTGATTCACCAACTTTCTTTCCCAGCAGCACATGACTCGCCTGCAAGGTCATTTCTTTTGGCATGGATCCCAACACGGTGCCGCAACCTGTCGTTTGTTCAGTGGGTGTGAAAATTTGGTGAGAGAGTTCAGCCTGGAAGGCTCCCTGCAGGCCATGCCACGCAGTAGCAGCTGCACCGTGGCGGATGCTGACAGATGTTGGGCCACCTCTCTCCGCAGAAGTTTCCTCACCAAGGCTTTCTCTGCATATAGTGGTGGATCTGCTGCCAGTGGCCCTGTCTTTACGCTACCAGCAAACCCAGGTGACCCCCCTGCACATGGCATGGTGGCATGGTTCAAGAGTGAAAATGCTGGGTCGGTGTGGCCGAGTTCAGTGGGCAACATCGAGGGATATTCGATCAAAAACACAGTGCACCGGGTAGTGGCAGCAGGCTATGGGGCAGACCGGCCCGTGACTTACATAAAGGGAAACCATCTGTCGTCCTTCAGGTTTGGGCAAGCAGGAGAGGTGTTGAAGCCGACTTTCACCATTTGCTCCGTCACACGCTACGCAGGAGGTCAGAGGAAGCGTATCCTGCAGGCAGACCAGGCAAATTGGTTGCATGGGCATTGGGGAGGTTCATCTGGAGTGGCCTTCTATCAGGCTTGGGTAACTCCATCGGGAAAAAATAATGACACTTATGATTGGGTGGTGTTGTGTGGCAGCAACGGTGCGTCTACAAAGCTGTATGAGTTGCAAGGCTCACCAGGAGAAGCAGTAAGCATCGCGATTGGATCTGGGTTAGAGCAACCTTCTGATTCAACACTCTATGTGAATGAAGGCTATCAGGATAATGAACTCTCCGACTTTGCAGTCATGGAAGTCATTACATGGGACCGCGCACTCTCTGATGATGAAATGAAAGCCAGTGTGAACTACTTGAAGTGGAAATTGCGGGTGGGTTCAGCGCTGGAAGTTTCAGAGCATTTGGCAACAGAGATTCAAAAGAATTTTGATAGCTTCGCACACCCCCAGTTGGATGACATTGCTTCACAAACCTTTGATGTCCCCTTGGCCAATGGCTACAGGGCAGACTTGTCGGGCTGGAGCCACACTCGGCCGAGGGCAAGGGGCTTCTTGAAAAGCGGAGCTGGTACTGCCACTGCCGTAGTGAAGGGCTTGACGCCAGCTGCAAAGTATATCTACCAGGTGTACATGGTTCATGAAGTGTCCACTTGGGAAGGGGAGGCCAAAATTTCGGTCAACCACGGTCACAATGCCCATGTCGAACAGTCTGATCTGAATTGGCCCGTCCTACAGGGTGTTGCTGAAGCAACTTCTGCAGGTGAGATCACCTTTGAGTTTGAGCGCGGGACCACAGATGTCCACATCGATTTGTCCAGCATTGCCATTGCACAAGTTGCTGGGTCGCTGTCTGCCTTGCAAGAACTTGCAGGGGTTCAGCTGGGTTCAGCTGCGAGTTCCAACAGTGGTTGCCTGGATTTTATAGAATTTGAATGATTGGAAAACCCTGGGTTCTAGATGTGTGAGCTCCTGAACAAATAGAACAAAAATAATGGGCTCCAAAGTCTTGAAGCAAAACTATTTGCTGCTGTGCCCATACTTTTTCCAATCCTGCAACTCCTGGCTTAGGTTTGGTGGGGTCTGGTTTTCTGCATTTGCACCTCTACCAGCAGTGTGACTCTGTGCTTTTGCTTGGTGGCATGGGAGTCCAGCAATGTGGGCGGCCAGGGCACAGGAAGATTGATTCGCATGATTGGCAGCACAAGAGGCTTTCTGGATTGCAATTCCCTGTTGACCCCTTTTAGATCCTTTTAGTTTATCGTAGAGCCTGCGCATTCATGGGTGCTTCTCAAAATCGTGATGCATCAAAAAATCCAATGGTCCAATATGAATTTCCGCATTGCCCCTCTTCAAACACACCAATGATTAGGATGATCATTTGGGATCCCCATAAAAGAAACATCAAGAAATCCATAGTGCCAAGCTTGTAGCAGGACGATTCAGGACACTGGGCCAATAGTGATAATTGTGGTTATTACGAAAACCAGCTGTAGGCTAGGGCTGAAGTTTTCATCGCAAACATAGTGAACTCAATTGGAACAAAAACTTGTAAATAGGTGAAGTGGAGCGTGCCTAAAACGAGCAAGTTTTGAGGGTCATGTACCGATTCCCCCTGGTCCAGCTCTTGGGGCCACAAGGATTCAAGGAGATGAGACCTGCAGAGCATGTAGAGACACAAAAATGGAGATCTTAGGTATATTGAATATTCCGGCCTTCTGAGACCATGTAGATACCTAAAGAGGATGATGAGAACGCAGCTCTATTCAATATATATACTTGCCTTTTGAGACCATCGAGACGGATTGAGACGCCATAAAAACGGTGATGAGAACCCAGCTATATTCAATATATTTGCTTTTTGAGAGCATTGAGACGCCAAAAAAACGGTGATTAAAATTCAGCTACATCCAATATACTCAATGTACCCGCTTCTTGAGAGCATTGAAAAGCAATTAACAATCCTGCCTTCTGGGACCATGCATAAAAATGATGATGGGATGGGCATTTTTTTTTGGTTTTGCTTCATGGCTCATCCCAAAAGCTGCAGGCCTTTACCCAGCGCCTTTGAATCTGGAGCCGTGTTGACAGCCTCCTGCTGGACGGAACGCTATCGACTTCTCAAAGGCTCCAGCATGGTGACATCTGAAAGGTGCGGACGGGGAAGAGGATGGGAGGAATTCAAAACCAACCTGGGTACCATTCCATTAATTTTCAAAAACACATGGACGCCCCACCATTTGAAGATGATTTGAATAGGGAAAGGATTGGTTTTCCAGGTCTATCTTAATTTACATGAGGGTAAGATGGCAATATGTTCAAACCAAGAATTACCACAAATTACCTTCTATGGGGAGATGAACAAAACATCTCCGAGAAAACGAGGAACAAGTATCGCCCTTGCCACCCAAACACAACAGAACAACTCGTGAAGCTATTGAAACCCCCTTCGTCAACAGTCAACAACGGGTGCGAAGATGGAGCTTTAGGTCCATCCCCGGACCCCCGGACCCCTTTGGATTTCATAGATATTCCGATATTCCATACATGGTAGAACTTTATTCATGCCATGGGCCATGCTGAAGTGAACGCTGCCAGGTTGCAGTGTGTCAACGGAGATTGGCGGAACTCCTTGGGTGAGACTTCCCTGAAAGGATTGGCCTGTGAGAGCTGCGTGCAGGTCGGAGCTACGGGCTATGCGGGTTTTGACCAACGCAACGAGCAGGACCCGCAAAGACAGGAAAACGTGCAAATTGGTCAGTTTTTTTTTGGATCCCAAAATTAACATTTGGATGTGCCATTTTCAAGAAATGCGTTTTAACATTGGTACACCATAGCAAAGCCGCGGCTTGCAGCCGTGCATTGGGGAAAGACTGTGGAGGAATTGTATTTCTTCAACCGTATGGCGCTCAGTGTCTACACCGAACTTGGCATGATCAAGGAATTGAGCACGGTGGCACAGCATCGCTACTGCTTGGGTAAAGCAGAGGGCCACAGCATGACCGTGATCGCCAGTACAGGCTGTCCAGCGGTGGTGGTGCCACTGGTCACTGCCAAGTCGAGCCCTGAGACCCGACAATTCAAGTTGATCCCCGACGACTTTGCCTTCTCCGATGCGGATGAGTGCTTCTCGGCTCGTTTGGGGATCAAGTGACTTGATATCGTTGATTTGAGATGTCTTCAGGAAAGTTTTCGAGCCGGCAGGGGTCTCATTTTGGTCCACAATCATCTTGACAAAAGGTTGCTCGTCAACAACATCCTCCGGAATCTTCAGATCCTGCAAGCAGTTTAGGGCTTGCAGGAATGTGGCTATATATGGCTATATTGGATGGTCATAGATGAGACATTTCGAGGCAAGACTCCAGTCACACTGCTTTTGCTGATATTGCCCATAGGCAAGGGGATGCAAATGGCACAAAAAGGGTGCAGCCGAACACAAGGGAAGAATTGGTTACAGTACCTTCTGGAAGCCAACCATCGCGCTGGCTAAACCGAAAGAAAAAACATGAAAAAAAACTGAAAAAAACACCAAAACCATATATTTGCTTTTGGTTTGAGAGGCCATGCAATGTTTTCTATTTTCCAACCCCCATTTGGGTCGATTGATTGAATTCAGTTGTTTCCAGGTTCGGAATGTGGTGCCCATATTTCAGCTCAGGCCTGAAATCCCGCAAGCCGACTAACGAGACGGTGGCCGGTTTGCAGCACGTGACGCCCATCAGCAGCTGATTTTTTTTCCGTGCCCACACCTGGTGAGACTTTTCCACCGGGCTGAGTTCAAGTAACAATCGCAATTCTGTTGCACCCAAGCAGCCTCCCAGTTTGGAGATATCATTATGATGGTTTCAGACATCCTTGGAGCGTGATGGCTACTTTCTTTTTGCTTGCCTGAGGACATGCAACGTGTCGGCACCAAAGCAGCTCCTTCTGCCAGCCGAACTTCCAGTTGACATGTGCCTCTGGAACTGGTGGGACCCTGGGAACCTCGAACCCTAGTGAGCCACAGAGTTGTCTTCATCAGGTGTTGCCTCAGGGCATGGTCAGTTCACAATACATTCGATTTTCATGGAGTAATCTAGGTATTGTGGCAAGGCACTTTTGGTCTCTTCGAATTTGAGTATTGCTCAACTTTGAGAATTCCAATCAGACGGTACGAAGTACGAAGTGTTGTTATCCTGTTGCGATTTTTTCCAGCCCTCCCAGGTGAGACCTCCACATCGAAGCTGATGAGCGAACACAAGATTTGCATAAGGCAGCTATGGTAGCTATGCTCATGTCAGGGGCTGCATGGCTATGCTATGCATGGCTGGAGCTGTGCCACAGCCACGTTATTTCAGCGACCTAGCGACCTAGTAAACGTACAGCACTAGAGTCTTGTGCCATGTTTTACACTTCCGCTTTTGCCGGTGGGTCAGGAATCCTGTATATCTACTGTAGGTAAATTTAAAGTTCACTTCAAACCAAACCAACCAATCTCTTGAACAAACAGAAGAATATAAATTGACCAACCAATCAAGCAAAAATCACGATTGAAAGATACTGAAAGCTGACTAAGCCAAGCCAAGCAGCCGCAGTGCCGCAGGGCTACTCCTCCTACTGCGGCACCAGCGGTGCGTTGACCACCTTGGACTTCGGTCAGCTCTTCGTGGGCGAAGCCTCCGACGTGGCAAAGCCCCGGAGCCGCTGCAAGTTCGCGCCGCTCATCGAATTTGGCGAGTTCAAGGACCAGCGGCTGCGGCCATGGACTGTTTTGGAATTGGAGTGCCCAGCATGATGGAGAATGATTGAGAATGTAATATGTATATTAGTTATATTATGTTATATTATATAGTATATTATATATGTGCATAAGTAAATGTACAAAACTCATCGATTGATCAGTGAAAATGGATTCATTGATATTGCGGATGCTTGAATCTTGATACTTGATACCTGGTTACAGTACCTGATACGTTCTTCGATGGTCATCTCAGCCACCACCCAGCTCTAGGACACAGGCGTTACTCGGCAGAAGACCTCCAACAACTGGAACGGTTGGCATGATTTGCTGGCAGACAATCCCGTGGAATGTTTGGAGGGCGAAGCATTGACTGCGTTCAAGCTGGAGGCTGGGCTAAACAAGTACCTTGGTTGCATACCCAGGGGCGAAACGGTCATGCTGTTTTGGGGTGAGTGTACAACACACGTAGTCATTTTGGGCATCCATGACCTTCATCCATGGCAATGACTTCGACCTTCTCTGAGTGCTTGAACCAGTTTTTATGTTTTTCATTCCTTTATTCATCTTTATAGAATGGGCTAACGCCCGGGTGCCGCCGACCCCCTGATATGGGGGTTGGGTCTGGCAGGAACAATCATTTGGCAAAGGCACATGCCGGCTCTTAGCCCTTGTAACCCCGAGGGATGAGAAACTAACTCATTCCTAGCTGCGCGAGTTGGGAAGATGCGGGCGCTACAAATGATATGAAGTTCTAAGTGATATACTAGAACATATACCAGTAGTACCGCACAAGGCGGTGGCGGAAGTTTCAAAAATAGGAAGCCTATAGGAGAGATTGGTTGTTGTGACTCCGGGATGGCAGAGCGAATCCACTGATGGACCGAAAGGTGCTTGAGGTCTCCTCTCTTTCTCTCTCTTTCTCTGACTATCTACCTACCTATCTTCTATGTATCTAATCAATCAATCAATCAATCTATCTCTCTCTCTCTCTCACTCTCTCTCTCTCTCTCTCTTTCATCTAATTACCTATCTATCTATCTATCTATCTGTCTATCTATCTATCTCTCTCTCTCTCTCTCTTTCATCTGTCTGTCTGTCTAGCTGTCTACCTGTCTATCTGTCTATCTGTCTATCTATCTATCTGTCTGTCTGTCTACCTGTCTATCTGTGGTGCAGTGTCATTCAGTGTAATGTAGTGTAGTGTAATGTAGTATAGTGTAGTGGAGTGTAGTGGAATGTAGTGTAGTGTAGTGTAATGTAGTGTAGTGCAGTGTAATTCTTGTAGTGGAGTGTAGTTGAGGTGTAGTTGTAGTGTCGTGGAGTGTAGTGTAGTGTAATGTAGTGAAGTGTAGTGGAAGGTAGTGTAGTGTAGTGTAATGTAGTGTAGTGGAGTGTAGTGTAATGTAGTGTAGTGTAGTGGAGTGTAGTGGAGTGGAGTGGAGTGTAGTTCTGTAGTTGTAGTTGTGGTGTAGTGGAGTGTAGTGTAGTGTAATGTAGTGAAGTGTAGTGGAACGTAGTGTAGTGTAGTGTAAAGTAGTGTAGTGTAGTGTAGTGTAGTGCGGAGTGTAGTGTAGTGTAATGTAGTAGTGTATTGTAGTGAAGCAAAGCGAAGCGACATCTGAACCTCCAAAAGTGGTCCGAACTCCTGGTGTTTTTAACATTTTGGCTTCAAAATGTGCTTCGCGCCACAACTGCGTGCACTTTTTCGACATCTGAACTTCCAAAAGTGGTCCGAACCCCTAGTGCTTTGAACATTTTGACTTCGAAATGTGCTTCGCGCCACAACGGCGTGCACTTTTTTCCACATCGGACCCTCCAAAAGTCGTCCGACACTGAGGTGTTTTGTACATTTTGACTTCGAAATGTGCTTCGCGCCACAGCGGCGTGCACTTTTTCGACATCTCAACTTCGTAAGTGGTCCGAGACCCAGGTGTTTTGTACATTTTGACTTCGAAATGTACTTCGCACCACAATGGCGTGCACTTTTTCGACATCTCAACTTCCAAAAGTGGTCCGAACCTGGTGTGTTTTGTACATTTTGACTTGAAAATGTGCTTCGCGCCACAACGGCGTGCAATTTTTCATCTCTCATCTGGCCAGCTGGCTCCGCACCCGCCGCTTTAGCGAGCCTACTTTTCGACCC